>OIXH01000133.1_pt1 | contig 93736 bp, 76 predicted proteins | sample 1587741 | NCBI WGS metagenome assembly OIXH01 (sample SAMEA3888916, study PRJEB22519) | human gut metagenome | biome: human gut; feature: human-associated habitat; material: faeces | place: Denmark | collected 2011 | reverse complement strand
CAATACTACGATTTACAACACGGCGCTTTATATGAGATTGAGCCGGGACGATGAACTGCAAGGAGAAAGCGGGAGTATTCAGACACAACGCATGATGCTCCGGCAATATGCCGCCGAGCATGGCCTGAATGTCATAGATGAATATATCGACGATGGATGGTCTGGAACGAACTTTGACAGGCCGGATTTTCAGAGAATGATTGATGACATTGAGGACGGGAAAATCAACTGCGTTGTTACGAAGGATTTATCCCGCTTAGGCAGAAACTACATTCTGACCGGCCAGTACACGGAAATCTACTTTCCCAGCAAAGGCGTCCGCTATATCGCTGTCAATGACAATGTGGACACCATCAACGGAGAGAATGAGCTTGCCCCATTCCTCAACATTCTGAATGAAATGCACGCCCGCCAGACCAGCAAAAAGGTAAAGGCGGCCATGCGGACACGGTTCGCAAATGGCGCACACTATGGAGCCTATGCTCCGCTTGGCTATGTCAAAGACCCAGATAAGAAAGGCCATCTTCTGATTGACCCGGAAACAAGGTGGATTATCGAAAAGATTTTTGACCTTGCCGTTCATGGCCGGGGAGCCGCCAGCATTACACGGATTTTGGTCGAAGAAAAAGTACCTACTCCCGGCTGGCTGAATTTCCAGAGATACGGCACTTTCGCAAATATCTATGCCGGAGCGCCGGAGGAAAAAGCCTATGCGTGGACGATAGCGCAGGTGAAAAGTATTCTGAAAGAGGAAACCTATATCGGACACAGCGTCCACAATAAGCAGACCAACATTTCATTCAAAAACAAGAAGAAAGTACGCAAGCCAAAAGAGGAATGGTATCGTGTGGAGAACACCCACGAAGCGATTATTTCCGAAGATGTGTTCCGTCAAGTACAGGAGCAGATTTGCAACAGGCGCAGACGGCAGAAGAACGGCACAACACAGATATTTTCCGGGCTGGTAAAATGTGCGGACTGCGGCTGGTCGCTGGCCTATGGTATGAACAGCCAGAACAAAAATCCCTATGCCCACTACCATTGTAGCAAGTACGGGCAAGGATTGCACCAGTGTTCCATGCACTATATCCGCTATGATGTGCTTTACGCCTATGTCCTTTCCCGTCTGCAATACTGGTCTGTGCTGGCACAGCAGGATGGGGACAAACTTCTGAAACGGCTACTTAACGCCAGCGACAAGGAACGCAATACTGCAAGGAAGCGGCAGACAGCCGAACTGAAAAAGGCGGAAAAGCGCAAAGCAGAAGTAGACACCCTGTTTGCAAAAATGTATGAGGACTGGTCTGCCGGACGCATTACAGAATACAATTTCAATATGCTGTCCGAAAAGTATCAGGGCGAACAGCGAGAATTGGACGTAAAAATTGAACGGCTTCACGAAGCGATGGAGACCGCCGCCCAGACAGCGGTTGACGCTGAAAAGTGGATAGGTCTGATGAAACAGTATGTCAATCCCACAGAATTGACGGCTGAACTTCTGAATACGCTGATTGAAAAAATCCTTGTCCATGAAGCGGTCAAAAGTGAGGACGGAAGCCGGGAACAGGAAGTGGAAATCTTCTACCGCTTTATCGGCAAAATCGAATGACACATCTTGAGATACCCAACAATATCTTTAACTAAGGGAAACGGGGCTGTCCGTCCCCGATGCGGACATGCTGATATCCTTATCCGAGGCGCTGGAGACATCGGTAAGCGCGCTGCTCGGCGAACCTGTCGCCGAAGCGAAGGCCGACGACCTGAAAGCAATAGCCGAAAAGCTTGAGGTAATCAACCTGCAGCTCGCGCGGCAGAAAGCGGCGCGGCGGAAAGCTCTGCGCTGGCTGCTCATTGCGCTGTGCGCGGTCACGGTGATTATCTCGGCGGCGCTGATGCTGCTGAACAGCCCGTATCTGGGCTGGAATTACAGCGATCCCGAAACCGCCGTCGCCGGCGCGGCGTTCCACGCCTTTGAATGGCTGTTCGTGCGTCTCGCGCCGCTCGTCCTCATCGGCGCTGTAATCGGGCTTGTTCTTACGCGTAACAATGCATAAAAATTCTCCGTATGATTTTCATCATACGGAGAATTTTTTATTTTATGGATATTGCCGTATACCTGCGATTACTGCATGTCCTTGATCGCGGCCTGTGTAGTGGCTACTAAGTCGCGGAATAAACAGGCACCTTCAATTATTATAATACGACTATAAAGTCGGTTTTTCAATGGACAAAATGTAAACAAAACCGAGGGAATGATTTATTCATCCCCTCGGTATGCTATCAGACAAATAACCTTATCTTGATGTTTTGCCACCCATGAACCCTTCTGCGCGACGAGAAGCTATATACATACGCTTTAGCATCTTCGATAGTCAGATCAAATTGCGTCAGTTCGTGCCATTCCTTTTCGGTCTCATCGTCAGGAGTATCATCCATAAATGATTTCACCATATCCGGCACGGCTTTCAAATACCAGTCAAATCCTTTATCGCTTGCAATTATTTGTTCGGTAAATGCTTCAATAACGCCATCAGGAATTATCAGAGTATTTTCAAAATCAGTGTATTCGGACAACTTCTGCTTTAGTGCCTCCAGACGTTCAACAAGATTCTCCTTTTTCTGCCTTGTGTCGATTGGTGTAAGCTCTTGAATCTCCTGTCGGAGACATTCTATCTGCTTTTCAACTTCGTCTTTCCGCATCAAAAAATAATCTCTTTCGATGTCACCATCAGCTCGCATCTCAATTAGGCCGACTTTCTTCCGTTCAAGCTTTTCGATTTCAGCATTCTTCTGCGCAATAATTTCCGTGTTATCTTCGACGTCTTCAACATCGTTTATATGTTCCTCAATCATTTTACAAGCAAGTTCTGTAACAGCCGAAATATCCGTAAAGTGCTTCGTGAAAATCTCATGTGCTATGAGTTCCATTTTCCATTTCGGAATAATCGGCGTAGTACAAGTGTCTTTTGTAGGAAGACCTCTTTTCTTTCGTTCAGTTACAGAACCGTGAGCCAACTTGCTATAGCACTGGAATGCCATTTCATCAGCTCCATTATGATGATTCCAACCGCGCTGATTGAATTTACATCCGCAAGAGCATTTCATAAGTTTCCCCCAAATTGTTGCCGGCTCACGCTTTGGCGCAACTCTTTTTCCCTTTGGGCAGTTATTGAGTTGCCTTGTACGAGCGTCCATTCTTGCTTGAACAAGATTAAATTCTTCCTCGGTAACAATCGGTTCATGGGTTCCTTTGGTGTATGTCATCTCAATCTCACCCATGTTTTTTACCCTGTTTTGCTTTAGGTAGTCGGGGCAATAATATTTGTGGTATGTCATAATTCCACAATAAAATGAGTTCCTTAATACTTTAGAGATAACAGACTCAAACCATTGCGTTTTACCCATAGCTGTCAGTCTACCGCGACTTTCAAGCTCATATTTGATGCTCTTCAATCCCATGCCATCCAAGTACATATCAAAAATCATTCGCACCGTTTTTGCTTGTTCAGGATTGATGACCATTTCTTTACCAACCCGGTCATACCCAAGTATGTTACCAGTTCCATAAACGACTCCGTTATCCATCGAAGTCTGTTGCCCAGCTTTAACCCTTATAGAAGTCTTCCGGCTTTCATCCTGTGCGAGTGTAGCCATAATAGTTAATCGAAGCTCGCCATCTCCATCAAAAGTTTTGATGTTGTCATTGATGAAAAACACCTCCACTCCGAATTCCTTTAACATACGGGTATATTGAAGTGTATCAACCGTATTTCTTGCGAATCGTGAGACCTCGCGCGTAATAATCATATTGAACTTATGCGCTTTTGCATCTCGGATCATTTTCATGAATTGAGGTCTTTTTTCTGCCGACGTACCCGTAATGCCCTCATCAATGTACTGCTTTACAAGAGTCCAGTCAGGTCTTGTAGCAAGTATTGGTTTATACCAATCAATTTGGTTTTCGAGTGCAGAAAGCTGGGCCTCATGTTCGGTCGATACACGAGCATAAATCGCCACATCTCTTTTTTGAAAATCAGAGTTTATTCCGTAGGCTCCGTACATGATTTCACCTTTCTTCCTGTTTTAGATTGACAGCAGGAAAAGTGTTTCGCATCTTCTTTTCCTGCATATTGGCGCAATATGTTTCTGAACATATAGTCTGGGATCTCATTGTCCTTATACAACTGTTCTACCAGTTTTAATGCTGCGAAGGTGATTTCGCATTTATCAGTAATAATCTTACTCATTTCCTGCGACCTCCACAAACATGCGAATTTCTATTTTGCACACTTGACACATCCCAAATCAGGAAGTCATATCCGTGGGGGTTTTTACAAATATCACATGGCTCAAACACTACTTGACCCAGATCAGCTCTTTCAATATGGCAACCATGATCCTCGTAATAGATAGAGGCACAATGAGAACATAAACATAATTCAAGGGAAGGTGATAATTGCTTAAAGTTACGCATGGCAATCACCATCCTTCGACTGCATTGAAAATATATCTCTGTACTTTCGGAATTTGCGATCGACTGAATCCACGGAAATACCAAGTACCAATGCGGCTTCTTTCCGCTGAAGCCCTTCAAATACGACAAGTGTGAGAACCTCAATTTCTTCGAGGTTCAATTTTTTGATTTGTCTTAATATATGTTCATCTTCAATCTCATCTATCCACCAATGCGGATTTGAGTAATCTGGATGAATATAATCACAAAGTTCCTCGGAAAAGAATTTGCATAATGGAGTACAATCCTCTTTATCAAAGTTATCATCCTCGAATTCCAGTGGCTGAGTGTGCGAATAATAGCAGCGATCGCTCCTATATATCTCCCAATCTTTTTTCTCGATTTCCTCAATTTGGGCATCAGTCATGCCCTGTTTTTTATATTCTTCTCTTTGTTTTTTAAGCTTTTTTTCAAAGCGTTTTCTTTCATATCCGTCATTCCAGCACATTTTTTGTAATCTCCTTTGAATTTTTGAATTTGTATGAAAATCAAAAATCTGGAGATTACGGATACTTAGCTATGTAGCAGCGCCATATAAACATTAGGAGTTCCTTTCCCGCGCTGGCGAGAAGGAACCCTTAACACAGTACAAAGCAATTAAACGCGCAAAAAAGCACCGTCGAATCGAACCAAGATAAAAGGATATCATTATCCTTATCTCAATTCGGCTTCGTACGGTGCTTGAGAGATTTTCAGCCCTTTCGGGTCCTGCTTCGCTTGCGCGATTAAAAGTCGTTTATTCTATTTAATTTTTATCTAAGTGGATTGTGCCGGCTACTGGCTTTTACGCGGTATGTCCTACGCGGTCTTACTGTTCTGAATAGCGCAGTATCAATGACCTCGTTGAACTTACACTTACGGCACTTAACTCTTGTTATATGGTGGTCTCTGCCATATACGTCCATAAGGTAGAAACCGCATACCGGACACTTTATTTCTCGTTTGATAAGCTCTTCTGCGGCTAACTGAGAAAGCGCCAGCTTATTCAAGAGTTCGGGATCATACTGTCTTGCTGATTGAGCTTGCATTATGCCAATTCACCTCCGGAACGAAAAGTAGATAAATACTCTTCAATCGGACGCTTATCAAACAAGTCAAGTTCTTTCAGCCTTGTTATTAGGGGCGAGTAATTCACACCCATTGCGTCAGCCATTCTCTGAACGATAATCTTCTGCTCCTGTGACATAACATAATCGTCATAGGCAATCACCTTACTTCCTCCGTTGTATTGCTTCAGCAATCTCAACACGAGGAACTTTGGCATCAGAAGACACGCAGCAGCTCTATTTCCGAATGACTCATTGATTGAAAGCATTTCTCTGAGCATTTCCGGGGAATAAACCATTTCCGTGTCAAACTCACTGTGAAAAGCTGCATAGGCATCTGTTTGAGCCGGAATATGTTTGGAGAGGACAAAGTGTGCTCCCTCATGAGCAATCGTGAAACGCTTTCTTCCGATTTCAGTTTGTGTTTGCAGGTATTTTTCAAGAACAACGGTATTTTTAGGAAAGAGCACCTGCTTTTTCTCGTTTCCTCGAACCACCCACAGTGGGCGAATACCGTCTGACAAGAACCCGATTCTTCCCGGATCAGGTTCAGCGAATGTCTCATAGACGATAGGAATACCCAGATATTCCGTGACAAAGGCTTCAATGTCCACACAGTGCGCATTCGTATAATGTTTGCGCTTCATGAAGTCCTTTATCATGGCTTCACAGAGGCTTTCGATCTCGCTATAAGTAGTGAATTTTTTCACTGCTCACACCTCCTGTCAAGCCATCACATACCATGTGTGATTGACTCGGTAAATATATTTTTCCGCACTACCGATTATTACCGTGTAGCGAATTCCTTCAAACTCATTTGAAGAAGACATGCCACGATAAACCACACGCGAAATTGCGAATCGCCGACCGTCACTCCAAATGACGGCTTTGGGTATTTGCTCACCGTCTCGGCGAACCTCAACTTCTACATCTACAGGGATCTTGTTCAACTATGTCATGCTCCTTCCTTTACAAGCTCTTTATTACGTGCTTTGCGATACCTTGAACCATAAGTTCCTTAACCAATATGGTTTTTCCAGGGTAAACATCCTCGTTCATATATTCAAGTATTACTCTATGCTTATCATCAAAGCCGCCGAATCTTTTCAGCGTGTTCTGATTCTGATCATCGAGGGCGACGACTATATCTCCGACTTCTGCGGTCGGTTGTTTCAAGATGACAACGAGATCTCCCTCAGAGATACCGGCATCTTCCATAGAATCACCTTTGGCGCGGAGGATATAAAAGTCTCCTTTTCCGAAAAGATTGGTCGGGAGATTAACATATTCCTCTACATACTCTTCTTCAGGTTGAGCTTCGCCGCAGGGGATGCAACCAACGATAGCAGCACGGGCAGTATTCATGGTTCGGCGATTGAGTTCCTTAGTATCAATCGAGCTGCCGTCATATTCAAGAAGGCCGTCCTCGTTCATTTCAACAAGATAGCGATATATGGTTGACTTGTTTACTCCAAGTTCGTCACCGAGTTCTTTTAAGGAGGGAGTTCTGCCCACATTCCTCTTCCAGTCATTTACGGTATCGCATATCTTTGTTTTCAGTTCAGCACTTTTTGAACGCATACTAATTACCTCGCTTTGTTCTATCCGCAACGCTCGTTGCATTTATTATTATAGCCATTATCTTGAAAATTTCAATAGGTTTCAGACAAGTTATCCTCCGCTAACGGGTTAATGTCGGTTTTGAACGACAATAACCCCCAACCGAATAAACGGTCAGGGGTTATTTGAAATACTACATTCTATTTCTTTACGACATACTGACTTAAAAAACCTTCTCCATGTTCAGACAATAGATTCTTATACACCTCAAAGGTTGCTGCACAGTCAGATTCCGGTATATGGGGATCATGCTTTATTTTATGTTTTTTGCAGTAGTCTTTTAGATTGGATTTTCGCTTTGTGTCCGTAGCCAAGTCAAATAGTGCCGCCTGTAAATCAATCATTGAAGCCGGCGTATATTTGATATCCACGTCCCGGCAGTTCTTATGAATAACCGCAACATCGGATGTACTGAATGTAATTAGTACCTGACATCGTGATAAGAGGTTTTGAAACACGCTGTATATTTCTTGAAACGAAGAAACACTTTCAACCTGCTTGGTTAACTTTTTTGCCTTGGTTCTTGGAGAATGTCTGTTAGAAAGATCAATGCTTATGTCATGATATGTTTTTGATTCGGCAAGCGTGAAGTCGTCGTTATATAACTGATACGAAAACAGATATATCTGGTTTCCTTTTATTCGTTCTGTATCAATAACGCCGATCATAATCTCAGTCCTCTTCTTTACTCACAAACATTTATCACATCAACGCCATGCTTATTCGCATATACAATAGTATTTCTCGTTCCACCGGCTTCGCCGTTATATACTGCTATCACACGGGCAGAGTGATTTACCATCCATTCATTCCGAATTTGGAAGCACGCTTTGCTATACTTCTCACAGATGAATCGTTTTAGATCTGCTCTCTTCATTATCGCATTATCACTCAATAAGTCCTCAATGTTTTGAATTGTCCACTTATATGGCCGCTGATAATCAGGGATGTCCAGTTCCATCCCTAATAATTCATTTATGCTCTTTATCTCGGCCATATTATTTCCTCCACTTCTATGCCCGCTATTGCAACGAGGCAAAAACTTTCTGAACCATATCTTTGTATTCTTCAAGAACGTTTTCAGGTCCTTTTATCTTAACCTTTCCACCAAATCCGAATATCCAACTGAAGAACACATGATTTACCGCCACATTTGCTTCGAGCTTAAAAGAAGTCATATCATAGGCATAGGTGTTTGCGTTTGTTCCAAACTTATCTATGATTGCATCCATTACGTTGTTATCACAAATAAGCTCAACATCGCAACGTTCGCTGTTATACATGCGGAGCATGCCATTTGTGTATTCTGCAATATCAAAGTCTTCAGGCATCGGAATTGCATCCTCATCAAGAATACGAGGAGCTTTTGCAATACGGTCTATTCTGAAATTGCCTATTCCTTCATGTTTCTCGCTATAACCGACCATATAATAGTAGTCACCGTTCCAAACCAGTGCATACGGGGAGAACTTATAGGGAGTACCATCATGCTTTAAGCGTTGCTCTTTTTTTACGTCGTACTGGAAATACTGGAAAGAAATCTTCTTACCTTCATTGATAGCTTGATTTACCGCTTCGATATTAAAATATATTCTTTCGTTTTCCTGCTTGATGCGGCCTTCCGACCAAAGATTCCGCTTCAAAGAAGGTACGCTTGAGGGGGTTCCAAGAGTGACGATCTTCTCGATAAGTTCATCGCTTTTTTTCTTTGTAATGAATTTGAATGAAGCTACAGCATCAACGAGCATCTTGAGTTCTGGAAGCGTGAACGTCCTGGCATAATCATTGAGATAATATTTCTTTGGCTTTGATTTAATTATCTCTATTTCCATGCCAGACTTGATAAGAAGCTCTATATCAGAAGGAATAGTGGTTCGATGTGTAGTCATTCCATACTTTTCTTCAAGGAGCTGCATCATCTCTGCATTTGTAAGAGGATGCGCTTCATCGGTGTCCTGAAGCATTTTCCCAATATAGAGAAGTCTTAATTTACTATCATTATCCATAATGATTTCCTCATTGAGTTCTACAGGTTATTGTTACTTATTAGGGTTGTTCTTCTTGAAATCGTGATAAACAATCTCAATTTTAGCATCAACAGCGTACTGGCTATCTTGCTCAAATGCCGCATCGCCATTTATTGATATGCTTTCGACTTCGCCCGCACCATTGATCCAGCCAGTTATCAGGTCATAGTCCACGCTAACAATAATATTTCCAAACCCTGCGTTCTCTAACTGCTCAACTATGTCCTGATACTGTTCTCCTTTTGCTTGCTTCGCAGAAATAGGAACCGACCTTCTTGCGATAGAGTGGTATTCTATGACAATGCGAGAATCATACGCATACTTGTCTTCTGCGTTAAAGGATTCATTATCAGCAATGGAGATCTGTACGGTTAAGCCGTCATCGTTTCTATTTTCATACTCCAAATCGTAAAGCGGCGAAGTGTGAATATTCGTAAAGCCTGATCTTTTAAGGATTTCTGTTGCAGATTTATAATCCTTGCCAATGAGACTTTCCACCGCCACACCAACCGGTATCAGTTTTGAATATTCCCAATACTTATACCTGCCAAACAACGCTGCCACAATAAGCAATACGGTAATTAGGATACCTTTCCAATGCTTTTTGCGGAAAGCTTTTTTCTTTTCTCTTTTTATCCTTTCAGTTTCTTGCCGCTTCTGCTCTTGTGCATAACGTCGCAATTCATCCTGCCTATGTTGTTCCTCATAATATGACGAAGAATGTTCGGATTCTTGAGAACTGTTATTGCTGTAGTCAGAACTGCCATCATTACCAATGTTATCATCATCGTCTGAATCACTGTCATCACTTTCAATGATGTATTCATTGTCAGACAAATAAAGTTCTTTTCCACACTCGTCACAAGTATAGTAGAGATTCTCATCAAATCCCCATTGTTCATTTAGGATGGCATCGCAAAATGGACACCGATACTGCACCTTATATTCATCGTCATCCTTATACAAATGAGTATCGCACCATGTACAAATATGAGTATCAGAATCTGAATCAAAAGAATATTGGTCGTTCAGTTTGCTTCCGCAATGAGGGCATTCATACTCCTTTTGGCTGTTCTGATAATCTTCTTCGGACTCATATATTTCATCCTCTGAAATATGATTTGCATGACCACACTCTGTGCAATACCATGTCCCGCATGAATCATAAAATCCAGATTGTTTATTTAATACTGCACCGCAGGAATCGCAGTACCATACCACACCGTCAAATTGTTCCATGGTTTCGGCAACATCATCACCGTAGAGAGTTTCCCCGCAGTTTGTACAAGTCCAAACACCCTTGTCGGGGTCAAAGCCATATTGATCTTCCAAATCAGCGCCACAATTAGGGCAGAAATACTCACTCATACCATTTCTCCTGTTTAAGGTAACGAAATCACTTTATCTTAAAGCCTGTTCCGATTCTTTCTTTAGCTTTAGGCGGATTCTCTCTCAGTTCAATCAGAAGAATAAATGCACCTTCTCCGTCCATATATGGTGACAGTTCTGCTATGCGTTTAGCTGTGTATCCTTCAACGGTTACGCCATCACAATACTGCTTGTTGATAATCCAGTATTCAAACTCTCCGGCAATATCAGGATGCTTTTCAAATGCCGCCATTTTTTTCTTTAAGAGAAGCGGCATAATATGTGCATCTTTATAATATTGTTCAATAACCTTATTCATTAGATAGCCACCTCCATTTTAGAAAACTGTTTAGCGAAAGCTCTTGCTTCAACTTCAACAAGCTGATCTTGATAGTCGGTAAAGAAAAGGAACTTTCCATCGCCCAATGGCAAAGGACTGATATAGTTGTCGAAATTCACACGGTATAGTAGATCCAACTCCGATTCCGGTATCATTGCCTTCTGGTGTTGATATGCATGTCTAAGCTCGTGAGCTATGGTATCAATCAACTCATCTGGATCGTTCAACAAGCTACGGTTTAATTCAACCGAATGGGTTGCTTGATTATAAACGCCGCAATCATTTTTATCGGCATCATAATAGGATATGTCTGGACGTTCCTTTAGCCCAAGCATTTCACTGATCTTATCCGATAATGCCTCAATCGTGTCGGCTTTTTCTGCATCATCTAAATAGGCCCACTCACTGCCTTTGATTTTTTGAAGCAACTCGATAATGTCGTCGCTGATTTCAAAATCAAAATCAAATTCATCTTCAGAGCGATCAAAAACGCTAAACAACAGTTCATCATCAAATTCAGGCGTTTCAATTTCGTTCTCGAACAAATTATCCCAATAGTCATCTGCCATCTCTTTGGATAATGCTTCCTGTGGTTTGATTTCTTTATAAGCGTTGGTGTCCTCCAAACTATTCTTTTGCAATTCAGAGGACACATCTCCGAACTTAATCATAGGCGTTCAACCTCAAATCACACCAAATACTTTTTCTTCCACGCTTTCTTGAATTGATAAGTCCCGGAAGAAAGATCAGTATAATCAAAATCTGTGTGCATGTTACCATCTGCATCTACAAGCATTGTCATATTGCTCCACAAGTCACCCTTAGTCTTTTTCCTTTCAGGCGCAATGACTTTATCGATTTTCTTAAATGCAGCAAACAAAGCGTCTTCCGATATGTTCTGAATGTCAAAGCACTTCGTGTATTTTTTCCCGTCCTTATAGTAGAAAGAGAAAGAGTATGAATCTTCGCCATATTCCAGATACACTACGAGCTTTGTCCATCCATCAGGAATAAACGGAGCTATCTCATTAAATACTGCCTGATATACTTTTTCATTCATCATATCAATCACCACTCCTATTCTTAAAGACGATTACATCTTTTTCGCCATCAATACTGTAAGAAACTCTGAACTCAGTAGGACGAACCGCATCACCTTCATATACTGGCTCAACTTTCAATCTTACATCTGCACCGTCTTTTACTGCCTCAGCAAGCGTATCTTCAAGCTTTGCATAATCGCCTTTATTCAGTTTTCCTTCCATAGGAACAAGATTTTCCAACTCGCCACTACCGTTAAAACGATCAGCTATCAGATGTCCTCTGTCATCTGTATATGCCATTTCGCCATGAGCAACAACATCACGAGAATCCGGCATTTCATTTCTGCCTACATGGTCTTTGGTTTGAAGTTTCCCTTCGGCGCTTTTCACTCGACCTTTTTCATCAGTTTCGTAAGTGTAGCTGTTACGTTCAAACTTGGTATTAGGCTTCAGCTCATTACCTTCACGATATTTTACACCGTTATCATCGAAATACTGTTTAGGTTCTTCGTTGATTTCAGTTCCAATCTCATTGGCTGACGGCGTATCACCATTAAAAAGGTTGTCCCAATATTTGTTTGCTTCGCTGACATTCATGCCGGATTCCGGCTTAATATCCCGAAAATTTTGCGTTTCCGTGCCCTTTGTTTCTTTTGCATCGCTTTTTACGATTTCACTAAACATCACAGAACGCCTCCCTTCGACTGATATACCTCCGTAAACCGACAATACAAATCATTATATGAAGCATCTCGAATGGTCTGCTCGTATATAAGTAATGCAAGTGCTAAGTTAATCTGTTTCTTTGAATAATTCTTTATGGAAGGCTGTAAACCATTTACAACAGAGTTTGACCATTCGGTAAGATCACTATACTTTTTGGAGGACTCTATTGCTTCTTCTGCCGACAAGAAATCGTACATCATTTTGCGAAGCGAACTAATTGCATTTTCCTTGTTGGAGTCGATATACTCCATAAAGTCGGTTTTAATCGTGGAATCGAGCTTTGATTTAATAATCAAGTGGCGAAGTTTCTGAATATCTGCCTTATCGTCCTTTCGGAAAATCTCATTATTCATGATACATTCCAAAAGGGAGTCAGAAGCTTCCTTTGTTTCTCGGTCGTGAAAAGCGTCTTCATCCGGCGTAAAACCAAACTGCTTATCACCGGTCTTGAATTCATCAACTTTGCAAAGCACAGGCTGAATCCATTCGTTCTGATATACCGCCGCCACTCCGCAAGGTAACTTAGCAAGTTCCGTTATCTGGTCATCATTCAGATTTGCAGCACGCCCAACAAGTTCTCTATCGCTGTGATCTGGAAGCCGCATGATGATTTTTGTATTTGTATTCCGAATAGCAGACATATCAAGCAAGCCGGGTGCCTGATCTACTATAATGAATCCCTCACCGTAAGTACGCATCTCAGCAATCGCATTTGAGATCATCTCAACACTCTTTCCGGTCAGGTTAGAGCCTTCGGAAGATTGCTCAAAGGAAGTGCGTCTGAGAATGTTATGCGCCTCTTCAAGAACAGTAATGTGTCTGAGATCGGAGTTCATTTTCGCATCACTCGTCATACGATACTCTTGAAGTTTCAAAACAAGCATACCCATGATAAGTGACTTTGTTTCAGTAGAACCGACACGGCTCAAATCTACAATGACGTTTTCATCGAACAATTTTTCGGGCGCAATTTCATCAACTGTAAATATCGTTCCGTTAATGCCATTTGTAAGGGACTCCAACCTTGTCAGCAGCGAGCCTTTGTATGCGCCCTTATTTTCAGTGTCATACTCACTTGACTCAATAATTACCTTAATATTCTGGGCGACATCGGCAAAGGTAGGATAAATAGCTTCTCCATACTTGTTTGTTGACCGCATCAAATCCCATCCGCAATCGAGATACGATTTTTCAATCGCATTTTTCAATACAGCGGGCATGGCGGCATACATAGGCCAGCATACGTTAAATATCTCAACAAGTCTGTCAAGATGCTCAAAGATATGAACGCCTTCAGGGAAACTGAACGGATTCAATCTCAAAAGCAGGCTGAGATATGGATTAGTGCCATATACAGTAACATCAGATTCGTTACCAAAAACATGCTTATACTCGCCCTTTGCCGGTTCAATCACAAGGAATTTTGTATCTTGTTCCAAGGCTTCATTCAAGATCTGATATACAGTATTACTTTTACCTGAACCTGTGCTACCCGTAATAAAGGTGTGCGAGCAAAGCGACTTCTTTGTAAGCAAGACGGATGTACCTTCAGCACGATTCATGTGATAAATGTCACCGATACGAAGGGCCCGATCCTCCTTTTTCGCGGGCACATAACTGACAACATTCCTGCCGAACTCCGCGCACTCTATCACGGGAAGTCCTGCAACAGATTTCTGCGGGAAGTTCAGGGAATATGCAAGTTCTTTTCCAGAGAGACTCGTTGCAGCCGTAATAACAGGAGGGTATGCGTTAAACTCAGAGTCGAGCGTAGTAAGAGCCGGGCTTAATCCAAACAAAGGATGGCGAAGTTCTCTCAAATAAGAGCAGATTTCTTTTGCATCTTCACTCTCTTTTCCCATGTCTCCGCGCCAAAGGTTTACAGCAGTCTGGGACATATAAGACTGCTCACCCTGCGTAAGAGCAAGATAAGAGTGTGCCACGTTATTGGCTACGTTCTGATCCTCACTAAGTACATAAGCTGCGAAATCCCACATTCCAAGAGCTGTGCTTTGCTCATACCGTTTCATCTGCTGCTCAAGAATTTCAAGAGTATGCTTGATGTTATAGTTGGTAAAGGATTGCGTGATTCCTTCGTTTTTGCCTACGGTAGCTGTAACATTTGAGGAACGGGCAAAGTTGGCTCCAAAGTTTCCCCCGAAGTTTACTCCTTTGTAAATTCCTTGCGCTGTCGATACAGATTTGGAGACCGCGTGACCAAGCGTATTTGCAATGGTTTTTCCGACCGAATTTGCAACTGCTCTACCAGTAGAGCTTGTAACGGCTTTGGTCAATGTTTCTGCTACCGAATGACCAGTAGATTTTCCAAGAGTATTTGTTACGGTGTCAGTAGTCCCCTTGGTAACGGCATCAGAAAGGCTCTGACCAACAGCTGTGGCAGTTGATGAGTTCTGCCCATAGTTACCACTTGCAATAAAAGCGGCACCTGCAGACCAGTTTGAGCCTTCGCTATCTGTCTGAGTATTATTACTACCCTCTGTATGTGTGCTACTATCAGAAGATGAATGACCGGTCGCGCTGCTGCTCGACTCACCAGTTGAGTCGGTAGTTGTAGAACCAGTTGAATCTGTAGTAGATGATCCGGTCGAATCTGTTGTCGAGGTTCCTGTAGTATCACTTTCTGAGCTACCAGTAGAGTCTGTTGTGCCAGAAGTATTTGTCACAGAAGAATTTTGCCCTTGTTGAATACCTGCGCTTACTCCCGCATTTAATCCGAAAGTTGCCATTGAGTTAGTTCCGGAGGACTCTGTATATACAAAGTTCGTCTGCCAACCTGCATAGGGAGCAAGTGCGGAATACAGTTCTGCCAGGTGCAGTTTTCTGTTTTCAACGTCATTGATTGGTGTAGCCAGCAGGATGATGGTATATTCTTTGTTTTTCGTGTCCGGAACGATTCCATCAAGCAATTTCTCAATAGTCTGGCTTATGAACTTCTCGGACTTTTCGCCGGGAATGTTCGATGCACTTGCAACCGAATAAGGAAGACTGTTCTTAAGACACGGCAAAACACCCGTGCCATTTTTGTCTGTCCATTCAGCGCCGGGGAAATTACCTCTGATTGCCTCTGCCAAACGTTTTCTGTAGTTTTCAACATCCACATTGTCATCGGCATTATCCGTGTTTACCACTGCCAAGAAGACATTTGTAGCATCACATGTCCTGTTGAACACAAGCGCTATATTGCAGTTCTCATCCGAAAGGACCTGATATACATTAACCAGCTTTTCGAGGCTGTTTTCCTTTTTATCAGTTACCCATTTGGTGATATTAAAGAATCGGATGTTGTGCGCAGCACTAAAGCTTCCATCGTATTCGATCTCCCTCTTTACGGGAACATACATATCACGAATGTGCTGAAGATATTCGTTGTAAATTTCGATGCTGCTTGCGGCAAGCAGTCTTTTAGTTAATTCCTCTGCCGCAGTGTCATCCATGCTCGGAACCTGATTGAGATATTCCTCTCGACGTTCCTGCATATCACGAAGCTGTTCGGGGCTTAATACTGATAATTTAGCAACAGCATCTGCGGCCTTCCCTCCAGCTTTTTTTATGAAGCCTTTTATTCCCATACTGTGATCCTCCTGTTAAACAGCAGTTATCTGCTTATCAGACTGTTTTCCAATCCATCATAGAGCAAAGCTTTTCTGTGTACTCCCCAAGTTTGATTCTACGCTGCTCCCATGCTTGGATTTGTTCGGTCATCATTTGAATTCTCTTCGCGTGTTTTGAAAGTTCCGGACTATATTTTACGATATTGCTGTAAATCTCATTGAGCAGGCTTTGAATCCAAGTATGCGCGCTCTCCCGATGGCTTTCTTCAATGGACTTGTATCGGTTTTCAACACCATTTGCGAAGTTCATACTATAGGTTCTTGCCAGCTTATCTACGTTCAAATGATTTGACTGCCATAGCACTTGATTAAATACTTTGACATGATACTCAAAGTTTTCTTTATTGAATATTTCTTCTGCGGGTGTTTCGGGGAAGGACAACTTCTGATAAGTAATGATTATGCGTTCAAGTTCCTCACGCCGCTCGTCAGTCAACACTTCTGAACCAGTAACGACCTTTGCAAGAATCTTTCTCAAACTCTCGGTGTTTTCCGTCCAGTATTTCTGAGACTTTTCATCCAAAAGGTCGTGAACACTTTCCAGCCTCTTGATGTAGTCGTTCGTGACAATTTCAAGAAGCTGATCCGCAGCAGCCTTGTCTACTTGATGCCGTGTATCTTTCTGCGCTTTATAAGCATCCCTTACCGCGGATACATCGTCAGCAAAACCGGTAGCCATTGATTTCAAGGTTGCAATGCTGAATTTCTTTGGCGCATTATTGAATTTATCTTTCAGATTTTCTCCGACATCGGCAAAGGACTTTTTCACATCGTCTTGGCGATCATCATATCCCATTTCGCCCTCGAGATTTTTTGTCAGCTCTTCAACTCTAACGCTTAAATCTTCTGCTGAGAATGTCCCTTCAATGCCTTCGAGGTACTCACTCATGTGAATGCCATATGTGTCATCATATTCCTGGCGTTCATCGGCAGCGGTTTGCTCAAGCTTTTCGATGAGTTTTGCTTTGTCCTCTTCAAGCTTGTCCTTGATGCTCTGACGGATACCATCACATTCTTCTTTTTGCTGTTCAATTTCGTCTGCCGTGATTTCAAGAACTTTCTTAAGGAACATCTGAGACTGGAAGCATTTATTATATGATGAATACTTTCCCGCAAAGTTTTCTATTTCGGTTTCAATACTAAACAAACCGCTGTTTGCATATACCAAGTCTTGCTGTGCCGCCGCAGCGTTATCTGAACGTTGCTTTAACTGTGCCGGCATAATATTGTAGCAATAAAGAGTTTTGTATCGCCGCTCGCCGGGGTTGTTGTATTTATAAACCTGATCATCGTAAGTTTCCGCATAGAACTCGTCCAGGAATTCACCATCGTTTTTAGAACCAAGTCCCAAAATTGAGGAAACATAAAAGAGACCGCCAGAATACAAATTACGCGGGACAGCTTGGCTCAAAATGCGGTTTTCCTCGGAATCGGTCGAATCTCTCCGCTGTAAGCCGGGCCCATCAGCCTTATTCACAACAATCATCGTGAAACGGCTGTCCAGTTCCTCCATATCCCGAATGATATGATATAGATTCTCATTGTCAGTGCTGTCAAGTGCATCAGGTGTTGACAGGAATATCGGCAAACCATTTGTCATGTTTGCCATTGCCTCTTTCAGCACCATAAGATGCTTTGCATTAGAAGCAGAGTTTGAACCGGGAGTATCAAACAAAACAAACGGATGCTGGGACTGCGCAAGGACTCCTTTGCTAAAAGGAATTTCAACCTCAATCAGGTCAGAAATCAGCGTTTCGTCTACATTGTTCTCAAAGTCATTGATAATACTAAGTGCCTTGTTTACACGAAGGACGATGCTTGAACCGTTCATCGCTTCAAGTCCGGCGTTCAATGCGATAGATAAGGCATTAGAGGAATCACTTTCAAACTTCGTCTCCGTGTCAGTAAACAGCAAGATAACATCTTGATCTTGATATTGACATTTCACGGAAGCACGGTCGGGATACTTTGAACGGGCAATCTTATAGATCTTCGCCGTAATCGGCTCAATGCCGCTCGGAAGGATTTCACTGCCAATTAGAGAATTGATAAATGTCGATTTTCCGGCGCTATAATTACCAAGTACGCATACAGGAACAACATCACTTGACGCATCAGTAAAGCGATTCAGATCTCGTTGAATCTTCTCCTGATCCGTTACACTCTGCATAATCAAGGGATTCATTTCCTGAAAGAGCTTTTTAACCTCCGGAAGAATATCTCTGGCGTTTTCAAGCCCGGTATCAGATCGCTCGGCAACAATAGCGCCTTTGCAGTCGCCATACGCACAAGCAGCTTCAAGTTCTTTGAACTCATCAGCAGATCCCTCAAAGAAGACTTGAATGCTTTCGCCCTCTGCTCCGTATTCTTCAATAATGGCATCGACGATTTTCTTCACGCAAAAGGGGAAGAAGCCCTTGGAGAGTTCCTGACTAAGTAGTTTGCTGTTCTTGCAGTTTGAATAGTCAATATCAATCCATTGAGCACCGTTATCCTGCCATTTCTGATAGCGGATTTCCTTTTTATAGGGATTACTAATGATTTTTAATTTAGCCATGATACCGTCCTCCGTGGCTTTTTATTATGCGCCTTACAATATGCAAAGAAAGATTTTTAATCTTTTCTCAAGCTCTTATAAAGCTCTTTTGCCATTTCGTCCTGAACCTTCTGATAGAAGTCCGGATCGTTAAACAACTTTTGGAATGCCTCATTATTATCAAGGAAACACTGCGTTACAATATCCTTAAACTTGTCAGGGAAGAGAGACTCCACGAACATTTCTGTAGAGTTATCTTTTGCGTACTTCTTGAATTTCTTAACGTCAGAGTCTTTCATGAACATCTGATAAATGCCTTCAATGATAACTCTGTCGGCGTCCGTGAACTTGCCTTCAAAGCGTTCGTTGACTTTATCAATGATGTTCTGCAAAGTATCCTGCTTTTTGTTGGGAACTTTCGGCTTCACGGGACCTCCTGGAACAAATACCGGAGGCTTTTCATTAAGCGTAATCTGACCCGAGAATGTCTCCGTCAGCTTTGCATATTCCAGTTTGATCTTGTCCTCAACATCAACAATATCGACTTTACCGCGAGGCAGGAGCCGAATAAGGTTGCTGGTGTACTGGAACTCATTAAACAGATCTTGGTCGTGTAATCTCACAAGCTGAGTAACATAGGAATATGCGCCATTAAACTTACGGATGAAATCGCGCACAGTGTACTGGTCATCTTCGCTCAGTTCCTTATAACGAGCTACAACAGGACGAAGAAGTCCGGCGAGTCTGCCGATAGAAGCTTCGCTCTGTGCGGAACCGCTGTGCTTGCCCATAAAACCGATAAAGGTTTCAACATCCTCAAAGTTATAGAGCATGAATTCTGCAATCTTGGCTCTAAGGTCATAAACTCTATTGATGTCGGAATCACCTTCCATCGTAGTCGTTTCATAGTACGGCAGGAAGGAGTTTTTAATATCTTCCTCAGTATTCTCAAAGTCGAGTACGAATGTGCTGTTCTTTCCGGAGGTCGTTCTGTTCAGTCTGGAAAGAGTCTGAACTGCGGTAATATCCTTGAGCTTTTTGTCAACATACATCGTATGGAGCAAAGGTTCATCAAAACCGGTTTGATATTTGTTCGCAACGACAAGGATGTTATACAGATCAGAGTGGAACACCTTACGGAACTTTTTATCAGTAGTAATGTACTTGCCGTTTTCATCCAGGTTCATTGTTGCTTCGGTGTATGGCTTCTCGGAAGGCATATCTTCAAGAGAAATCTCACCGGAGAACGCAATCATTACATCGCTGCCTTTGGATTCCTCCGGATGATCTTTTAGGTATTGCTTGATTGCAAAGTAATAGCGCACAGCATTGGCACGGCTATCAGCAACGACCATAGCCTTTCCTTTGCCGCCGATCTGATAACGGCAATTCTCCAAGAAGTTGGTCATAATCATTTCAGTCTTCTGAGTAATGGTGTAGCCATGCTTCTTATAGTATTTGAAAAGGGCTCTGGATGTAGGGCCTTCGATCAGCTCGGGGTTATCATCAGATACTTTGACGAGCTTGAAAGCCTCTTTGATAGTTGTATAGTTTGCAAGCACATCAAGGATAAAGCCTTCCTCAATAGCCTGACGCATTGAGTAGACATGGAAAGGTCTATGAGTCGGGTGGCCATCGAGTGCGCTGTATTCCGTCACACCAAACAGTTCAAGGGATTCACCCTTCGGCGTTGCGGTAAATGCAAAGAAGGACTGATTGTCGTGCTTTCCTTGACCGATTACTGCGTTGATATAATCATCGGACAAATCCACTTCGGATTCATCAATGCCTTCCTCTTCGGCATAATTCTTGACAGCAACACCAATATCAATCAAGCTGCGGCGTAGTGTCTTTGCAGACTCACCACTCTGTCCTTGATGCGCTTCATCAACGATGATCGCAAACTTTCTACCGGAGAATCTTTCAATATCTTTATAGGCAAAGAGGAACTTCTGAATTGTGCAAATAATAATGCGCTTTTTATCGTTGATTGCTTCTGCAAGATCACGAGAGTGCTTCTTTTCGTCTATACATTCAAGGAGACCGGGAACATGTTCAAAGCTGTTAATGGTGTCCTGAAGCTGACTGTCAAGAACCACACGGTTAGTAACAACAATAACGGAATCAAATACGCTCTCATTGTTGTCGTTATGAAGTGAAGCCAATCTATAAGCAATCCATGCAATAGAGTTGGATTTGCCGGAGCCGGCAGAGTGTTCGATCAAATAGTTGGTTCCTGGGCCTTTTTCACGAACATCGGCAATAACTTTTTTGACAACATCGTACTGATGATAACGAGGGAAGATAACCTTATCCTTTGTTACCATCTTGGTTACGCCGTTCTTTGCTACTTCTTCTTTTTCTTTTACATGGGAGATAAATCGATGGAGAATATCAAGAAGTGAGTCTTTCTGGAGAACTTCTTCCCAAAGATAATATGTATCGTAGCCGTTTTCATTCTTCGGGTTTCCTGCGCCACCGGTTACACCCGCACCGTTAGAACCCATGTTGAACGGCATGAAATATGTAGCATCGTCTTTAAGCTGGGTTGTCATCCACGCTTCATTCAGGTCAACCGCAAAATAGACAAGGAAGCGATGGTCAAGACGGAACGCAAACTCTTTGGAGCTGCGATCCTTTTTGTACTGCTTCATTGCACACCAAACGTCCTGACCTTTGAACTGGTTTTTCAGTTCAATAGAAACGACAGGGATACCATTCACTGACAAAACCATGTCGATGGTATTACCGTTGTTCGGTGAATACTGGAACTGTCTGGTGCAACCGAGAATGTTTGCGGCATACTGTTCATTGAGCGTTTCATTCAAGGTGGATTCCGGCTTGAAATAGCATACTTTCAACTTTACGCCCATATCGGTAATACCATTACGAAGAACCGAAATAAGACCTTCGTTGGTAATTGTCTGCTCCAACCGGGTATAAAGCTTATCTGCCGCCTTATCGCCGTAATACTTGGTATATTTTGCCCACTCTTTCGGCTGAGTCTTAGCAATGAACTCGCACAGTACATCCATGTAGATGCACTTGTCCACATCATGCTGGCGATTATGAACCCAGTTGCCGTCCTTATCCTGACCATTGAACTGCTCATATCCGTGAGAAATCAGATATTGTTCTATGTCATATTCAAATCTTTTTTCGGAAGTATCCATTGTTAAGCCTCCTAAATACTATTAGCTGATGCCGAACAGCTTGAACAGTAAGAATGTCACTATTCCGCCAAACACAGCACCTATCGCAGCCACCCAAACATCATGCCAACGAGAACTGCACTTTTCTTTTCGTTCTTCTTTTTCTGCCGCTTTCTTTTGCTCAAAATATTCCATGCCAGCAGAAGTAAGACTTATCATGTACGGGCCGTTGTCAGCCCAATGAGTCTTTGCCAAGTCATAATCGGAGAGTTCTTTGAAGCAACTTCTATACAAGTCATCTTCCGCTTGATTCATTGCTTCAAGCTTTTTGAAGAAATAATCGGCATCGACTATTCCGTTTTCATTTCTGTGCTCGATGATTTCTTGTAGCAAGGACTCTGCGCCTTTTGTTAGAATGTTAATCATTATTTATACCTCGCAACATCCGATAACGTTCATCCAAATCAACTACCTTGAAGTCAAAGAAGTTAAATAGGGCTGGATTATCCTTGTAATAAGCTCCGGCACACGCGGAAATAATAAAGCATAGTCTGCGTACATTAACTTCGTAAGTGCGGTAGGTATCTCCGATTTTCTTATCGCCCCAAAATTGCTCGGAAGAGGATGCCGAATCAGAAAGAATGTTAAACTCCTTTTTCTTTTCGGTCAGGAGGACAAACTTATCTATCTTACAGCATTCTTCATTGATTTTGCCCTTATCAATATTAGGGTTTCCTTGGTGAAGGAATGAGCACCTGAGTTGATAAACGACTTCACCGCTGAGATAAGGCATTTCACCTTCTTCGCCGGGGCATTGTTCATAGGCACCGACATATTCATCATACCAAGCAATATATCTCTTTTTATTGCCATCTGTAGGATACTTTGCTTTTCCGCAAATATCCGGCAAAGTTAAAGCAAGAGACAATGCTGAGAAAAAGCAGTCGTTGTCCAACGCCTTATTCATATCGTCTATCAAACTCAGTAGCAATTACATTACCTCTTTCTTTCCGGTGACATACTCATAGATTAAGGATTTCTTATACTTGTTTAGCTTATCAATCTTGGCATTTTTAATTGCAATAAGACGGTCCACTTTTGAACATTTTTCATCTAAATATGCGACCATTTCTTCTTGTTCACTTACGCTTGGATTAGGGAGAACAAAGTTTGCAAAATTGGTTGCTGATATTTCTTTGAATGTTGTTCCAGAACCGAGTAAGTTATATTGTTCAGTGCAAACCGACATTACGTAATAATAATACTTTACAATGTCTTCCGTTTTGGGGATACAAGAAAGGCAACCTTGGTTTGTACAAAGTTCTTCAGCGTTAATCGCAACCGCTCCAATCGGAGCACGCTTAGAAAATATAAGGCTTCCTTTTGGAATAAGCGTGGTACTACAAGATTTCAGTCCGAGTTCTGAAATATTTCTTCTTCCACCAAAAACAAAGACTTCTTCGGTCTTATAATCTGCCGGTGTAATCCATGGAATATCCCCATCAAAATATTCCGGATTTTCGCTTTTGGGTGTAGCACCAGATTCAATTCGGAAAAGATACTTTGTTGCAATAGTGTTCCAGTGCTTTGGTATTAAGCCAATCCATTCGACTCCGCTGTCCTTCATTGGGACATTCGGATCAAGTCCTTTGGTGACAACCTCGGTGATGAGGCTCTGTTTGTAGGCTTTCAATTTTTCAATCTGTGCTTCTTGATTTGCGATGAGAGCATCTACTTTTTTGGTTTTCTCTTCAATACAATCTGCTATTGCTATTTGTTCTGCAAGTGGGGGTAATAAAATTTCAATTTTGCGAATACCATCATAGTTCAATCCTTGACGGACACCTGCACCCATCCCATAAAAACCCTTACAAATATCAAAGCTGTGCAAATAGTACTGCAAAAACCTTGAATCATATTTGGATGAATTCTTTTTCAGTGTGCAATATGCGGAGGTAATAATCCCTCTTTCTTTACACAATCCCGTACGCAAGCTTCGGTGATCATTTTGCAAATCTGTAAGTCTAAGGACTATATCATCTTTTTCTATGATGTTATAACCCTCGAATGATTCAGGAAGAAGCCCATCATTTGTTGTAATGTCTTTTCTGATTACATTGCCATAGCTAAGAGATAATAAGTTGTTCTCTTTCATGCCAATGTTTTTATTTTTTCTTTCTGATAAAACCGCAGATAGGTAAGCCACATCCCATGTAGAAGGGATATCCTTTACCCACTCGATTCCGCTATCTTTCATAATTCTCATATTCGTGCCGTCCTTTAGTGGAACAGTTCGTTCATCAATCTTGTTTCTTCGGCCTCAAGTGTTTTTATTTCCTCAAAAATGGTGGAAGAAGGTGTTTGTTCTTCAAATACATAAAACAATTTTGTAAAAGGCACTTCGTATCCGATCTTATCCTTGCTTCTATCAAGGAAGGCAAGCGGATTGTACGGAAGCACGTTCTTCTTCATGTATTCATCTATATCATCTTGAAGCGGGATGATTTCATTGTCGGATTTGCTCTTATCTGGCTGCATTTTTCCCTTTTTAAGAACAGGCTTGCCAGACTTATCACAAAGCGGAGTTTCAACAGCAACCTTCGTAAATCCGAAAAAGTCATTATCATATATTTTTGATTCAACTACGAGGTCACCAGTTTCAAATACGCCTGTTTCAAAGCTTTCATATGCTTTTACGATAAGTCTGATGCAGTCGTCGCTCAAATCGACACGTTTGTTACCGATGTTCTTGCGGCGTTTTACAAAGCATTTGGAAGCGTCAATTAACTGGACTTTACCACTTCTGTTCATTGCTTTGCCTTTTGTAATAACCCAAATATAAGTAGAAATACCGGTATTGTAGAAAAGATCAGTTGGCATTTGAATAATTGCGTCAACAAGGTCGCCATCAATCACATACTTGCGGATTTCAGATGCGCCGCTTCCTGCATCGCCGGTAAATAGCGAGGAACCGTTCTGAATGATTGCCATTCTGCCGGAGCCTTCTTTGAGTTTCTTGACGCCATTAAGCATAAAGAGCATCTGTCCATCAGAGATAGCGGGAAGACCGGGGCCAAAACGACCGTCGAAGCCTTTCTTGGCTTCAGCCTCAACTTCTGCTTTCTCGCGCTTCCAGTCAATACCGAAAGGCGGATTGGAAATAATATAGTCAAACTCATAACCAGAAAACTTGTCCTGGCTGAGCGTATCACCATACATCATGCCGGAGGCGTTTCCACCCTTGATAAGCATGTCAGATTTGGCAATAGCGTATGTTTCCGGATTGAACTCCTGACCGAAGCATGTCAGATCTGCATCCTCGTTAATGTCCTGCAATCTCTCGGTAAGGCAGCCGAGCATCTGGGAAGTTCCCATTGCCATATCGTAAGCAGTCTTGGAGCATCCGTTTTCTTTGATTTCGTCTTTTTCCGGAGAGATAAGGAGCTCGGTCATCAGATAGATGATGTCACGGCTCGTGAAATGAGCTCCGGCCTGCTCATCATAAGACTCGGAGAACTTTCTGATAAGTTCTTCAAAGATGTAGCCCATGTCAGCAGAGGTGATTTTCTTGGGAGACATATCAGCCTTGGAAGAATTGAACTCCTGAATCATAACAAAGAGGACTCCGCCTTCGACCATCGTATCAACCGTCTTGGCGAACTCAAAACGAGCAATAATATCTGCGACGTTAGCAGAAAAGCCTTTGAGGTAATCATCGAAGTTATCTGCGATATTGTCCGGATCAGCAAGGAGCTTTGCGAAGTCAAACTTGCTGGTGTTATAGAACGCATAACCGGACGTGCGAGTCAGAGCACCTTCAATAAGTTGCTCGTTGGCATTGGTCGCATCCAGTTTCTTTTTCATATCAAGGACTGCTTGTTTGGTAGGCGCAAGCGCATCATCAAAGCGCTTTAATACCGTAAGAGGAAGAATAACCTTGCCATATTCGTGGGGCTTGAAAAGACCGACAAGATGAGTCGCGCTTTCCCAAATAAGATTAGCCTTCTCCTGAATATTCGTATTGGTCTGCTTCTGCAGTTCATTCATCGACATAGTATGTATTCTCCTTATCAGTCGTTTTCGATTACTTCCATAACATCGCCTATATCACAATGAAAGATTTTGCATAGGCGGAGCATTATCTCCATGGAAACGAGTCTGTCATTATTGAGCTTTGTCATCGTATATTGGCTTATCTCAGCAGCCCTTGCAAGCTCGCTCTTCTTCATCTTATTTGCTTTCATCAATTTCCAAAGTTTATCGTATGATACTGTCATGTGAAGATAGCCTCCATTAAAATACATGCTCAAAAGCGGTTCTTGCCGCTGGATACAGATATACATGATGTATTATAGCACGAATAATTAGATTTTTCAAGATATTAGCACGATTTCGCTTTGATAGTTTGCTTTAATGTCGATTTTGAGCGACATAAATGGCACAAAAAAGAAAGCTCCGACACCGAGCACCCAAGTACCCGATGCCGGAGCATATTATTTACGGGATAAGAACACCGTATCCGAGTATTTCGTAGTTGCCAACTGCTCGATGACACTGGCGGCAGCTATCACCGGAATTGCCTTCCACGGTATAAACGATACCGTTCTCCACTCTCTCAACAATGCCGGTATGATCTGAAAGTCCGTCCTGTGGACCGGATGAACCGTTTGGACTATCCCAATCATAGAAAATAATCATTCCCGGTGAAGGCGTTTCAGAACCGTCAACCCATTGGTTGTGTTCCTTGAACCATGCAACACCGTTGACACAGCCTGCGTATTTCGGACATACGCCGGTTTCGATATACCCGCATTGGTCAGCACACCACGATACAAAGCAGGCGCACCACTCAACGCGACTGCCGAAGCCATACCACGACCAGTAAGGTTCTCCGCCAACATTGCCGATCTGCGACAGCGCAACCTGAACAATCATATCATCAGAGCCATAGATGCCGTAAAGCACTGCCAGCCACATGGAGTTGTCCACGTTAAGCAGTTCTTCAAGCTGTGAGTCCTGGTCGTCGTTGAATCGGTACTGATCTGACATTTGCTCCGCTGTCTTATGGCTTACGGTGATATACAGCGTGGTCTTTGTCACTTCAACTGTTTCTTCAAGGATATTGCCGTTGCCGTCATCGGATTCAATGATTTCCGTTTCAGTGTCCGTTTCCGTCCGATAGGATATATCATTCATCTCCCAGAAAATATCCGTCAGTAGCTGTTTCTTTTCTTCTGTTATAGAAGCAACTTCCTGCGGGTTATCCGGGTCGGTTGTAGTCTTAACCGCATAGACGGAAAGCACCTCCGGCCATACAGCACGGGAACCGGACATTTCGAGATCATCATAAGGATTATTTACCTTGATGGTATCAAGCTGATTTTGGTAATCCTGATTGATTTCAACGACAACCTCACGCATGGTCTGCGAACCGTCGTTTTTATCCTCGCTGGAGAAGAAAATGCCGAAGCAGGAACCTACGATGAGCGCAATCAAGCAGATAACCACGATGACAACAACTGCAACCCAACCGCCCGCAGCAATAGCCGCGATCAATTCTTTAATCGCCGCAGCAATAGCCTTGATCGCCGCCGCAATCGCTTTTGCCGCCGCCACCGCAGCCTTGTACGCCAAAATCGCCGTCTGCCTTGCAATTTCTGCAGCTTTCTGTGCCGCCTTTGCAGTCGCTTCTGCGGCTTTCTGCGTGGCTTTCGCTGTAGCTTCTGCCGTCTTGATAGCTGCTTTGGAAGTCTTTTCAGCAGTCTTGACCGCTTTTTCGGTTGACTTCACCGTACCTTTCGCACCGGCTTTCACAGTCTGTTTACCCGCAGAACGGGCAGACTGCTTGATGGTGTGCTCAGTACGTTCCGCAGTTTTGATCGTCTGATTACGCTTGATACGGGTATTTGCTCTTTGCGTCTCGACATTCTTCTTTGCGGTATCTCTTGCCGCGTTCTGCTGCGGGGTAGAAGTCTGTGCAGATCTGCGCAGCTCTTCCTCATACTTCCTGATACGTTCTTCATTTTTCTGAATACGCTTTTCTTCGCGGTGTTCACGATAGGCTTCTTTGCCTTTGTTGACTGCTTTCTTTGCACCGGAAGAAACATCGTGACCGACACGATCCGCAACATCTTCTGCGGCATAGCGCAGTTTATCCTCCGCATACTCGGACGGCGAGACCTGTCCATCGTCCATAAGATTCTGCATCTGGTCTTTGGAACGAATCAGCGCCGTCCTCATACGCTCGGAGGCAACAGCCGCTTTGTTAAGAACCTTGATGTCCTTGACGCTTTCCTTGGTTTTAATCTTACTCAAAGCTATCGCCCCCTTTCAGAGAGAGTAAGTTATACCTTCTTTGCAACGACTACGAATCTGCCGTTGTTATAGGTGTACTCGCAGGTAGAAAGAGTGATAAGCTGGTCTCCGTACTCTGCATCAATGCCAGTGTCGTAGCACTGTCTTGCATGAACCTGAGACATGAACTCTTTGAACTGTTCCTCGTTCATCTGCGTATATTCGTTGTAGCGGAAATCCTCGTGATTGGTGTCGAACTTAAATACCGCCACGACCTGATACTTTCCGAATCCGGAAAGCGTATCAAAGTTGATGATGGTATGCTCCTTGCAGAAGTTCGCGTCGGTATAGTTGCAGAGGTCGCTGAACATGGTCCCGTTTTTCATGTGGTGTCCGTAGATGACGAGGTTATTGCTGATACCGGTCGCACAGGCTTCGTCAATATACGGCACTCCGTAGTCGCTGTATGCTTTCTCAAAACTGTGCTTCAGATAATAGTCGGGGCTGTTTGGAGACTGCATGACGGGATAATCAATCTTCGTACCGTCAATCTTGATCCAGCCGATGAAATCCGCGTTCTGCTCAAACAGAGCACCGTACTTTTCATGGGCAAGAGCTGCATTGATTGCCGCAAGTTCTTCCTCGGAAAGCTCCGGTTCTTCCGTGCTTTCGGTTTCTTCGGTGCTCTCGGTTTCCGCTTCGGTCTCAATATCCGCAATAAGATCTGTCAGTTCATCGAACTGTTCGACGCTGTTCTTCGCATCAATATACTGGTGCAAGAACATAGCTCCCGCAAAGATTGCGAAAGCACACAGAACGGATACGGCAATAATGCCAATAGATTTCTTTTTCATTTTAAGTTACCTCCAAAATAATCTGAGGACAGGGTTAATCCTGTCCTCTTGCAAATTCACCCTCACCGGGGCGAGTAGTCATAAGCTGATACAGTTTCGTTTCATGCGGGAACTGGTTGATGAACGGAACAAGCGCCGATCCGTACTTAATAAGACCGCATCCGGCATCAGCGTTGGTGATATAACTCATCTGCTCATTAGAGATATTAAGCAGTCTTGCAAGTTTTTCACGGTCGCTGGCAGCCTGATTCAGCATGATTACAAACTCCGAGTTTGAAAGCATCGTGCTTGCCTGTACGGAATCGAGCAGATATTCCACGTTCTGAGTAATAGCAGTCGGATAAGCATTTCTCTTTCGGAACTGTCTCCATGCTGAGTTAAAGAACTGCGCGGAGAACTCATTTTCAAAGACAACATGGAACTCGTCAATGAATACGTGAGTACGCTTTCCTTTCTTCCAGTTGAGTGTTACACGGTTCAGCATAGTATCTGTAATAACAAGCAATCCGGTCGGTTTGAGCTGAGATCCAAGGCCGTGAATGTCAAACACAACGATACGCTTATCGAGGTCAACATTAGACTGCTTACCGAAGATATCAAGTGAACCTGTCGTATAAAGTTCAAGAGACAGAGCGATCTGCTTTGCTTCAGGTTCAGGCTGTTCAAGCAGCATATCGCGGAGAGTACAAAGAGTAGGAATTGTGCCTGCATCTGCCGCGTTGCGATACACGTTGGTAATACAACGGTCGATAATTGACTTATGCTGCGGGCCGACACCTTTCTTGTCGATCTGCTCGATAAGGGACATGATAAACTCCGACTTCACGACAATTGGGTTGTTTTCACCATACCCATCGACCATATACATGGCGTTAAGTCTATCTCTACCTCCGGCAGATACGCGGATCACAGAGCCGAGATTACCCATTGCTTCAACAAGAGGCGCATACTCACCTTCGGGATCGCAGATCAGAATATCATCATCCGTGTTCAGCATAAGGAAAGTAATCAGTTCCTTTGCAGAGAACGATTTACCAGAGCCGGGAACGCCAAGAAGAAACGCTGATTGGTTAAGAAGGTTTGCTTTGTTGCACATGATGAGATTATGCGAAATAGCGTTTTCTCCGAAGAAAATACCACCTTTATCCATAATCTCTTGCACCTTAAACGGCATGAGTACGGCAAGACTTTCCGTAGTAAGTGTTCTAAAAGCATTGATCTTTCTTGCACCGATAGGAAGAACCGTATTGAGTCCGTCCGACTGCTGATACTTCAAAGTCGCCATCTGGCACATGTGTTTTCTTGCGGTTGAAAGCACCGTTTCTGTATCGAGATCAAGCTGCTCCTTTGTATCAGCCGTAATTACCATCGTTACGACCGCAAACATCATTCTCTGGTCACGGGTCGTCAAATCATCAAGGAACTCTTTGGATTCCTTGCGCTGGAGTTCCATATCATAAGGGACAACCGCGCTGAAATTGTTGTTCTGATTCTGCTTACGCTGCCAATTCGTTATATTCGTTTCAACGCCGAGCAAGCGGCTTTCAACCTCTCTTACCGCCTCATCCGTAGGGATAGGGATAACATCAATCGAAAGCATCAGATTACGGTTCAGTTCAGTAAGTTCTGAAAACATACTGTCCTTGATATAGCTCGCATAGTCTTTGAGGAAAAGAACTCTCGCATACTTTTCACCGAGTTTAATGAAGTCAGCAGTTCGTTCAATACTGTCTGGACAGATATAGTCACGGAAATCATGTCCGAGACGTGCCTTTTTGCTGACATTAAACTCAAATGCCGTTTCATCTCCGGAACGGTAGAAGTCATGCAAAATGCGAAGTCTTTCTGTTGCGTTAAGTGGAACACATTTGGAACCGAGATTGGCAAAATGAGAGGTCAAATCCGCGCCGACTCTTGCAAAGTATGCCCGTGCTTCCTCAATGTCTTTCTTGGCTACGGATATAGTCACATACTTTTCCTGCGTAATGCCATTAGCACCTGTGGCTTTATCAAGGAGCATATCGTTGTATTCGATACGGTATCCGTCCAATCCGTCATGTTTCAGCGGCATAAGGATGGACCCCTCAAAATCTGCCTTGTTCAGTCTGTGGTTGTTAATAGTGATCTTTGTGGTAGCTCCGCTGTCAAGGCTGTTCAAAAGCTCTGAGTATGTCAGGAACATGCTCTCCTTATCTTCGCGGCTTGCCACAAGGTAGTTAATGTCCGAGAACTTATAGCTCTTTGAAAACTTGTTCCCGATCTTGAAAATGCCATCAGGCCAGATGCACTTGATGGGGATAAGGTCCTGAACTTTGTTCGGAACCTTGAACTTTTCCTTATCCTGAGCCAGGATCGTTTTAATGCTCTTTATCATTGTTCTTATAGACCTCCTTTTCGTGTGCGTCGATAGTGTCTTTCAACGCTTCATAGTAGATGTTTACCGGCTCGAACTTGATCTGCTTCGGCTCAATTATTTCGGAGCGCAGCCACGCCCACACAAACTGTTCCGCCGTCATCCCGTTATAGGTGATGAATCCCATCGCCGCGAAAGGTGCGGCTCCGAGGATGCACATCCAGGACACAGTTTCAGTTCCGACATACGGTTTCAGTACGAAATACAGAACCACCGCAACGCCGACAGCCAGTAAAGAAAAAACGAACTGTCTGAGGGACAGTCCGAAAAACATCGACTCGGTATAGTTCCGAATCTCTCGGTTAATCTTTACTTCCATTTTCTTTCCTTTCCCGGCGGGCTGCTTCACGAAGTTCAGCCTTGCAGACACACTCGTCTGCAAGACATTTCACTTCGCCTTTCTTTCTGCCGCCGTAATAGAGACAATATTTGCAATCGCAATCGGCTACGGTATATCCGCGCCATTTATTCAGTACACGTTTTGCCATATCAGATACCCATCATTTCTTTCACGAGCCTGTCTGCCATTTTTACCGCACCGACGAGAATCAGCATATTGAAGATCAGCTCACCGATATAGCTCCAGACCATTGAAGCCGCAGCTGCGTCGGGATTGACAACAGGCGGACTTGATGCAAATACAGAGAAGATGATACAAGCAAGGACGATGATCGCTCCTTCAAGGCACACCGATGCATAGCTTTTCAAAAAGCTCTTGCCGATGTTCTGCGTGGGTTCTCCCGCAAAGCTGGACAGCGGCACCGGTGCAATCGCCGTGTACATATACATTTTGAAAAAGCGTCCGTAAACGCTCAAAATCATCACGAAGCTGAGCACCCAAATGAATAGACCTCCAATGAGTGTTACTGCCCACAAGGGGATGCTTTCAAAGAAGCCGCATTCCTCAATCGCCGTTACGATCTCCTGCGGCAATATCGTTGCCTGCGGAGTACCGAACCCGGCAGAGTTCATAATCGTGCTCACAACACCTTGAATGATTTCAAGGATCGCCATCATCAGTTCCATGCCGTAGGTGATAAGTCCCTTGGCAATAGCAAAACGGACAAACAGTTTTACAGCGTGTTCGGGCTTTTTAAGGTCAGCAAACGAACCACAGGTCTTTACAACACCCACCACAAAGAAAAGCACGAGCAGTGCATAGCCGATGGCTTGAAGTGCTCCGTGGATATTACATATTACCGACCATATAGAGCCACCTTTGAATGTCTGAGGTGACTGTGTTATAAGCTGCCAGATCTCCGACAACTTATCGTTCCAAACTTCCAGTGCATTTTCGAGGTTCTGCACAACCCAGTTATCCGACATTCGTTACACCTCCTTTCGGGGCGGCCATTTGCTGACCGCCCCTTTTGCGGAAACCGGATTAACCCACAATGAGGTTCAGGATTTCCTTCGCAAAGGTGATGATGACGCCGCCTGCCAGAGTCAGGAAACCGTTGGAGCGCTGAGACGGGTCGTGGGACTGGAAGCTGAGACCGACCTGAACGATACCCCAGCCGAGCAGGATAAGACCGACCGCACGAATGAGTCCGAAAATAAAGTCGGACAGGTTGTTTACGACGGTAATGGGATCACCCGCAGCAAAGGCGGTCACGCCCATGCACATGGTAAGCGTAAGGGCAAGGACGACCGCCACATAGAAGCGGAAGCCCTTCTTGACCTTGCCGGGAATCTCCGGCTTGTTGGTGTTCTTCTTGGAATTAAGGTTTTTCATGTTCTTTTTTCTCCTTTTCATCAATAAGTTCTTCAAGCTCCTCTTCCGAGAGAAGTACGAAGTCATGTTTTTCTGCATCAATCTTCTGCGCCTGCTTCACGATCAGCGGGTCAAATTCAAAAGACATAGATGCAATGCTTCTGGTGTCTTCACCGTGCTTGTATGCCGGTGCGCCACCGTCTGTTGTCTGCGACACATTCGGGTGATGGAGTATGTCATACTTCAAGTCCTGAATAGGCCGCTCACCGCGTATAAAAAGAAGTGCGTACTGGTTGTCCAGCATTCGCACTTCGTCAGGTGTCATAAGCTCGCGCCCTGCAAGCTGATAGTTGGTTGAGTAGTTGCCGTTTCGACCGCGTGACCGCCCGTAGGTGTTCGTGTCAATGGTCTCTTTGCCGAGCAGCTTGGAAACATATTCATGGGTGCTTTGTTCGTTACCGCCGAGATACAAGAACTCGTCGCAGTTACCGACGATGCTTTCCCATTGTTTCTCAAACAGGGCTTTGAGCTGTGCCAAATTCTGAATAATGATGGAAACTGAAATCTCACGCGAACGCATGGTAGAAAGCAGTTTGTCAAATTCATCGGGCAGTGCTACGTTGGCGAACTCGTCCATTACGAAATGGACATGCACGGGAAGTCTGCCGCCGTGAACAGAATCGGCTTGGTAATATAGCTGCTGGAATAGTTGGGTATAGAGCATACCGACGATAAAGTTAAAGGAACTGTCGTTATCGGGAATGACAGCGAATACCGCCGTCTTTTTCTCTCCGATGGATTCCAGTTCCATTTCGTCGATCTGCGTGATCCCCGCCAGCGAATCAAGGTTGAACTTCTCAAGTCTGGACACAAGCGAGATCTGAATGGATTTCAGAGTCTTTGCGCTGCCGGAGTGGTACGCCCGATAATATTTCAGCGCAATGTGCTCCGGGTTCTTCGCTTCCAGTCTCTCAAACAGTTCATCGAGCACCGACTGGTACTCTTCGTTATCCTCTTTTACGTCACCGGACCTTATCATTTCCATGACCATCGGGAAGTTCTGCTCATCAGGCGGAGCTTCATAATGGAGGTAGCAGACAAGAGCTTTCAAAAGCATAGCCGCAGTCTGATCCCAGAACGGGTCCTGTGTCTGACTGCCTTTTGGCGTCGTGTTCTTAAAGAGGTTTGTGGTAAGACGCTGAATATCGTCATCACTGTGCAGGTAAACGAAGGGGTTATAACAATGGCTCTTTTCCATGTTGATAAGGTCAAGAACCTTTATGTCATAGCCTTGTTCTTTCAGAAGATTTCCCGTATCGCGGAGCAGTTCGCCTTTTGGGTCGAGAACAACAAAACTTGTGTTGGCGTTCATGATGTTTGGCTTGGCAAAGAACCTTGTCTTACCGGCACCGGAACCGCCGCACACAAGCACGTTCAGGTTTCTTCTGTGCTTTCTGCCGTCAAGACCGATGGCGACATTCTGCGTCAGCAGTTTATTCTCCGTCTTTCTTTTATCGGCATATTTCTTGTTGACTGAGCTCGACGAGCCCCATTTAGCCGAGCCGTGTTCCTCACGCCGTCTGTAATTGTGCTCCGTGGAAAGGTACACACCGATGGCAATACCGTAGACCAAAAGCAAAACGAGGACAGTTTTTACGCTGTCCTCGCAAAGCTTTATTTGGAACGGGTTTTCCATCACGGTTCCGAACTCTTGGATCAAGCTCACTAAACCGTTTTCCATACAGGGCGCAATCAGAAGGCCGAGCCACACAACCGGAATAATACCGCAAAGATAAAGGATTATATTCTGCTTGGAAAGCTTATCTTTCCTCACGGTCAGCTTTCCTTTTTTCTTTCTTGGTCGGGGCATCAATGACCTTTAAGATCAGATCGTTAATATCCTCTGTGGGCTTTTCCTCCTTCAGAAGATCGTTACGAAAGTCCATCAGGCCGCTGACCATAAGACGCTGTTCAAAGTCGTCCAGCGTTATGACCTTCTTTTCATCAGCCATGTCGGGACCTCCTTATCTTGCTTCGTCTCTGCGTTCCTTGGGCTTCATATCCTTTTCCAGAATCTTTGCCATATCAGCAGAGATTTCGTTTGCAACGTCTCTGATTTTGGAAAGCTCGTTTCTCATAGAACGGGCATCCATCGTAGAAATGTTCTCCGGGAGGCGTTCAAAGCGGAACATGTCTTTTGCGACATTGTAGCGGCTGCACAGCATATACGACGCGCAGTACGCAGTAAATGCGTGTTCGTTTCGCTTATACTCACCATTGTCAAGGTGAGCATGGGCAAGTTCCTGAGAAAGTCCACGGAAGATGTCACCGGCATCCAGTCCCGCCCTTACAAAGATTTTCTTATCCTGCGGACGGTAAGCCGCATTGATGCCTTCCGGCATCTGCTGGCTGATTTCGATAGGACAGGGAGCGTTGTGAATGAGTGCTTTGAGAAGCATTCTTTCATCACGCTTGATTCCGGCGCTTTCTCTCGGCTTCGCATTGGTCTGCGTAATGTCGAACACCTTCTTGGAATTGTAGCTCACGCCGATGGAGCCGTCGTCCTTGGTGTATTCCTCACCGGGTTCGAGCAGAACGATTCCGCTTTCGCCCTTCTTGATATACACGCCGTTATCCTTCCAGCCTTTGAAGTCGGCGAGCTGAGTTGCATCCGGCTTCTGTGCGGTAATGAGAATAGCGTTGCCGACGGAGTAACGGTCGAAGTGCGCCTGAACATCCAGATAGGACTGGAACAGTTCACCGTCATTCGTCATGTGCTGCGCCGTCTCGTCGATCAGAGCAAAAGCGTTTTCGCGCTCCTGTTTCTTCTGAGCAGCCCATTCGTCCTTGTCGAAGGAAGCAAAGCTCTGTCCTTCGGTTTCCTCTTTGGGCTGGCTGTTGAAAATATCATCAAAGTTTGCCATAGATTATCTCTCCTTTTCTTTTTTCTTTTTCGGCACGTCGATGTGCTCCGCATTTCTCTGCGGGGTATCCTTTGTCTTCTGCGATGAAGCCGCCCTCTGCCTCTGTTCCTCTCGGATCTCTTTCATCTGCTCTCTTACAGACGGGCGGGAGCGTTCCGAAGAATCAGAGGTACCCCTGGCGGTTTTCTCTCGCGGCTTTGAGGTAGGCTCGGACTGACGGGATTTCGCAATCGGGCCTTCTGTGGGGTTTTGCGTCTGTGCCTCCTCCTTATTGGGAGTAGGAGTAAGGAGCGCATCGAGGAAGGCTTCGTCCTTGTCCTTTTCGGTGGTATGCCGATCCGGTTCGGGAATGTCTGAGCCTTTTTCTGCTTTCTCCTTTACGATCTCGCCCCTTGCGGATGCGATGTCGGCAGTTGCGATACCAAAGCGTTCAAAGATACGGTTGATTTTGCTTGCGTCTTCTGCACGGACAAACACATCGGTATGACCGTCTGTATCCGTCTTATCTTTAAGAACACAGTACAGAACACCATACTTTTTGGCTTCCCGGCAGAAGCGTTCCAGCTCACCGTCGCTTACCGAGAACACTTTGAGTTCCTTGCCGCTTTTGAGCATACTGGTCAGCCTCGTTTTACCGCGAGTCTTTTTCTGATCCTGCAATACTGCATAGAGCAGAACTGCCAGTCGTTCAGCCGCTTTACCGCTGATCTTTGCAGCCACTTCAACTCCGTTGAGGGTCATTCTCACGACCTGTTCGGCTGCTTCTCCTGACGAGTAACTCATCTGTCGTTTTCTCCTTTCTTTCAGTTTCCTGCTGTCTTAACTGCTCAAGGTTCTCCTGAACCCTTGCAGACCGTTCAGCAATCACGGTGCAAAGCTCGATTTCCTTTCGGCAGGACTTCATCTCTTTCGATATTTCCGCGATCCGGGCTTTCGTTTCTTCAATGCTTTTTTCATCGCCTTTGCGAGTGCATTGTTTCAGATGATTTCTGAGTCCCTTGCGGTCATCGGAAAGAGATTCCAGCCGAGTTGTCTTTTCATCTTGGTAGGATGCAAGTTCATCGGTTGTGGTAATGCCTGTCCTTCCGAGAAAATCTGCCTGAGCAATATACTGATCGAGCTTTATCACATCATCGCGCAAATAAGCCGACACCTTTTTTACGGATGCCGGCTTGTGAATGATGATATGAAGCTCATAACAGTAGTAAAGATATAGGGCGTAAAGACCTGTGGCTTTTTCAGAGCGTTCCTTGTAGTGATAATAAGGAGCTTTCTTGTCTTCTTTCACTTCGGGGAACGGGACCTTGCGGCGCACGTTATTCTGAATACGCTGCTTGATGGAGTCCAGTTCATAGAACTCACCGAGCCCATCCAGACGGAAATGCTTATCGCCGTCCACGATCTTTACAATGGGATGAATGAGAGGCGTACCTTTTGCAGTCTTGGTGACGATCTCATAGCCCATCTCATTCATAACGCGGAGAAAAACACGCTCGGTCGTTGACGCGGCAATCGCTCTGTCAATGTCTTCGCGTACTTTTCCGCGCTGTGTCGGCTTGCCGTTCTTTTCGGCAGACCATTCGCCGTAATTCTTGCCGCGCTTATCCGGATTATCCAACACGGATATTCTTGCTTCGCGGCACAGACGGTCGGATACTTCACGCATCCGTCTGTAATCCTCCGGGGAGTTGTAAAACTTCTTGCCGTCCACATCGGATACCGAGTTGATCACGAAATGATTGTGATAGTGACCGGTATTACAATGGGTGGCAATCACGACCTGAAAGCGGTCTCCCCATAGTTCTTTGGCAAGGGCAACACCGATGTTGTGTGCCGTATCCGCGTCCACTTCATCAGCCTTGAAGGACTGGTAGCCATGATAACAAGATCTGCCGCCCTCATTATGCTTGAGCCGTTTGGTTTCCATGAACTCCTGTGCCGCAAGCTCTTCACTCGTCAGATTAAGGCAAGTGACATACGCTCGCGTTTCGGTCTTCATTTCATCGGCGGCATACTCAATTACGCCCTCTATTTCATGAAGAGTGGATAAACCTTTTCGGGTTTTCTCTCTGGTCTTTTCGGGATTTCTTGCATAATTGATAACCTTGTCCACCCGTCCTTTTATGGGCCAGATAGAGGTAACTGCCATCAGCAGGTTTCGGAGGTATATGCGTCAGAGACAAGCTTGGTTGCCGCTCTGATCTCCTCCAGTCCTTTTCTGAACTGCAGCATGTCCGGTACACTTGTGGCATTGAACTTTTTCAAAGTCTGATCGAGATTGTATCCTGCCTGACGCATGGCACGGAGCAAGGCAGGAATATCGGCGGGCGGGGCCTCCTTAACCGTCGAGCCGTTCAATACCGCACGGCAATATCCTTCTCTGGACATCTGTGCTTTCTTTGCTTTCTTATTCAAAGCATCAAGTTCAGCCTTGGTGAACCTGATCTTCATTTCGAGTGTTCTTTTCAAAATAGCCATCCTTTCTTCTGGGGTTTCAGGGGCATTGCCCTCTGACAAGCGGAATTGTGGCCCCACAATTCGTTGCTTGTTAAGACAATGCCACTAACCCCATGATTCAAATTACTTCGACACTTCTAAGGTACGAAATGCCTTTTGCAGAGAACTGGAACGAAACACTTACGCGGGTGTTAAGAGTAATATCTGCCAAACCCAGATAGTTCTTTTCGCTCCATGCTGATGTCATGATCTTTCTTCCGTCATCGAAATCGAGATATGCCAACAGATTTCTGTTCTTATCCCAGCGTTTGCATGCGATAGTCGCCTCATAGGTTCCTTCAAAGTCGGGGAACTCATAGTCCCGACCATCGAAGCCGGAGTCCACAAACTCCTGCCAGGATAAAGCACGCTTTTCCTTTTCCATATAGTTCACCTCCATTCGGTAGGTGGCTCCAAAATGATGCCACCTTGACAAATCAAATAAAAAAATGGCTCCAAAATGATGCCATTAGAAGTTATCGAGGAAATCCATGATATTGTTTTCATTCTCAGCTGATTCAGAATCCTCCGACTCAAAAGGAACAGAAAATGAAGCTTTCCGCAGTTCTTCCGAAATAACCTTTCTCATAAGAGCTTCGAGTGTTGACAGTTTGTGCGCTGTATTTATCGAATCTATAACCTCTTTATTGATTGGGCCACAGCTATTACTGTGAAGAAGATCCCATGCGTTCTTTTCATCTTCAATATCCATATTGAATCGTATGCTGATTCTTTTGAAGTTCATCGCGGAGTTCCTCTTTTGGTACTCAGTTCTGCGAGATACTCATATCCCTTTGCGGTAGCGCAGATGTCATCGTTGATTGTCACGCGGTTTTCATCATATACACCGAAGTGCCGAATCAGGCAGCTTCCGCCCCCGAGCACATACAGTCTCATCAGTTCCGGATTGTATTCATGCTCACGGAGTCTCTGGAAGATTCCCGCAACATATTCGGTAGCGGTGTCCGTAATAGTCTTCAGATAATCTTCCTTGATGTCTGCTGTACCGAAGCGGAACACCCGGTTGATAATTGCCTCATCGACGGTTGTGTGATGGATTCGCATGACATTCTCACGCACAGCCAGAAGGCACTGGTGCGTACCATATTTCTCGGTAAACATATTGCCGGGAATCGGTTTCTTGTCATTGATAAACATGATGTTCATGGTACCGTTGCCAATGTCGCAGAGCATATTGACACCCTTGAACTCGGAAAGTCTGTCAGCAACAGCGGCAAAGCCCTGTGGAAACACATCTGCTCCGATGATCTCCACATGGTACTGAGTGCCGCGGAAGGTAAACTCAACCTCGCGGTTTTGCATAAGGTAGTCTTTGAACTCATTTCGCTGACCGCTCACCCAGGTAAGGGGAAGACCGGCTGCAATGTGAACCTTGCCGGAGGTAATCTTTCGGATATTCAGCTCCCGCGCAATCCCTGCAAGAGCAAGAACGTAGTAGTCAATATCCTTTGTCTTATCCGCAAGGAACTCTTTATGACCTTCACCGATCAGATAATATCTGCCGTCATAGACAAGCAAATTATCTTTGAAAACGGGTTCGGTATCATAGACCGCCACGCTTGCCGGGAAGCAGCAGTTTGCGGTTTTGATATTGCCGTATCCGCTGTCGATCCCGATGATGAATACATCTTTGATTTCTTTCACGCTCTCGCCTCCGTTATCTCGACTTTTCCTGATCGGGGTTATAGCGAACAGACAGAATCTTTCCGTTGACGCTGATAAGCTTTTCGGGCAATCTGAACTGCTTTTTGAATCGTTCAAGCTGTTCTCGATCCAGCGAGCCAAAGTTCTGACCTGAGCAATCGCAGATGAAGAAAGGGCCGAAAATCACATCCATGATTTCGTGATTCTCTCCATAGACTGCGCGATTGGGGTCCATGCCGTTAAACTTGCCCTCCTCGTTGCATACGATGCAAATGGCCTCCTCAAAAGGATAGAAGGCTTCAATATCGCCCTTAACGGCTGCCTGCAAACCGTCAAGTGTATTTGTGATCTCCGTTACTCTGGCGACCTTACCCGGCTCACAGAGCACCACCTTGATTTTTTCTTCTTTCAGTTCTTCGGTGAGGTCGGGGTCAAAACTAACCTTCTGGAAGCCGATGGTGTCGCAGAAGTTATAGGTGGATTCACCGTCTGCGCCGATAACCTCAACCACATCCGAAACCGAAAGCGATCTGCCTTTGTATCCCTTCGGATGGTCAAGATTGAACATGCGATATACGTCTTCAAGGTTCTCACAGCTTACTTCACCCTCGAAAACCTTGTCGTAGATCTCGCTCTCGATTTCAGAAGAACCCTGAAACCGTTCCAGTCCGTCAAGGCTCTGGAAAGCTACGCGATTATGGTCGCGTCCCATGTTGACTTGGTATATTGCAATATCCATTAGCGTTCTTTCTCCTTTCTCATTCGTGTTATTCCTACACGGATTTTTAGTTCGTCATTGACATCCTTACCGCAGGAAGGAGGCTCATCAAGAACCGTGTATTTGCCTTGCAAGCCGGACACAATTCCTTTTACCGCGCCACGGCCTATCTCATCGTTATCCAGATGAAGTCGGATCGTGCTCACCGCCGGATGATCTTCAAGAAATCGACTCAGTGCAACGGGAACGACATTCTCTCTTTTTGTCCGATACACGCCGGCTAAAGAAAGGTATATCTCCGATTTCCAGTCGCGTCCTTCAATCAGCTCCAGCGTTGCATAGCTCATAGCGTCTATCGCAGACTCAAACACATGAATTTCTTTTGAGCCGGTATTCTCACCGATTGAAAAAGAAAAGTGTTTGTCGCTTCCGGTAAGCTCGCCTTTGTACTGCCCGACAGTCCCACGGAGTGCTCCGTACCGCGCTATTCCATCCTTGTCGTATCCGACAAAAACCGCGTTGTGATAGTCCATAGACTCAAAGATCGTTTTATGCTCGATGCAGTAGCGGATAATGACCGGATGAATGCCGCGATTTCTCAGATAGCGTTCAACATGGGAGGTGTCATCTGACAGCTTCGGCATAAGAAAATCACGGTGAGCCTTTTCCTTTTGGCGATAAAAAACAGGCGGTTGTATCGCCGCCCGTCCGATTATTGCTTCTACCGCCTCCATGAAGGAAAGCCCTTTGACTTTTATGAGGTAATCAAGAGCAGATCGCCCGCCGATGTCCTGTGAGAACCAGTACCATTTCCCGTTGCTGATACGAAGGGAGTCATGTTCTCTTGTGCAGTAGGTGTTGCCGGATACATGGACAAGTTCCTGCGGTTCGTAGTTTCGGAGATAGGTCATCAGATCCATTTCCTTCGCTTTCAGAATGTCTTCCGCAGCAATATAAGCCATGACGCATCACCTCGATTCACGCTGTTCTCGAATGAAATCCTGCCGGATGATGGCATTGGCACGGCACTCGATCGTGTCGCGGATGTTCTCCATGTGATCGGTTTCTCGCTTCTCGAAATCCTTAAACACATCTGCAAGCGGACACGGCGACTTCAATAGTGCCTTGCACTGTTTGTCAGACAGTTCATGATACTCAAGAGCAAGAACAATATCCTCACGCACCGTGTACTCATAACAGTGATTGAGGATTTCACCGGGAGGCTGATTCATCAACCACTCACGGTACTGCTGCTGTTCAGCGAACATCTTCTGATACAGAGCAGTATTCAGTTCTTCGTTTGTCATTTGCAAACCCCTCCTTTAATGTTTTTGTATCACCCGCTTGAACTTCAAAGGACTGTTCTCGATATACTCGGAAATAAGGTTGTTTTCCGCTTTCGTTTCTGCATAAGCCGTTATCGAAATAGTCTTTGTATTCCAGTCCAGCGTGTAGGTGTCTGCAGCAACATTCGTGATATGATGCTTTGCCAGAAAGTCGCGGAAGTCCCGCATCGCTTCAAGGTTGTCGGACATGATGACATTCACATACGTCCTATCCTTTGACATCTTTTCGCTTACGAGACAGGCAAGCGCACAGCCGACGCCGCCGGCAAGAGCGACGATCAGAATTGCGAGGTCGCTATCTGCGGCAACGATCCGTTTTGTGAGCCAGAAATAAATGAAGTCGGAAAGCACTACTGCGATTCCTGCAAGCAGCCACCGACTTCTCTGAATCAGTATTGTTTTTGTGGTACTGAGTGCGTTATCCAGCACCTTTGCCAGAAACAACACTCCGAAATAGATCAGACTACCCATGCCATACAAATACCTCCTAAAATAGCGATAGCCGCAAAGTTTTTACCCTTTGCGGCTATCCGTGTCTTATTTCATTATCTTCAAAAGAAGCTCTACAACATCCTCTGTCGGTTTTCCTTGATCTATGAGCTTATTCCTGAAACTGAGCAGAGCATATTTGGCGAGGCGAGCTTCTTCAGGGTTTAATTCAAGAATACGCTTTTCACTTTTATGACGGAACATTTACAGCACCTCCATTCCTTTCTGACTTCATTGTACTGATAAATGCCCACCGTCGCAAATGTGCAAATTATTTTTTCAGCGTTCTCTTTCATCGCTGCTTCGCTGCGGTTCTTCCTCGCTGCGTTCACCGTCAACGATTTCATTTTCCTTTTTATCAAGGTTGAGCAGTGCATTAAGCTCGTTCAGCCTTTCGGTCTTAGTCTTCAGTTCTTCTTCCTGTGGGAAGGGCCTCTGAACTTCGACCTTTGCGTTTTCAAGCTGAACATGGGTGTTTTCCAACTGTTCAACACAAGCTGCCATTCTTTCTTCAAAGGCTCCGAGTGCATTGTCCAGTCGCTGGATGTTACCGAAGATGTCAGTACCGAGCGTGACCGTATGACGGAGCTGATGGATCAGCGTAATCTTATACTCACGACTGAAGGTATCGAAGGACAATTCCATGTCAAAGCCCCTGTACTGTCCGATAGAAATCGGGTCGGGAGTTGTCATGGACTTGCACAGGCCGAGAATTGCATCACCGGCATCCTTCTTATCCCTCACTACGCCTCCCGGCATAAACATCGGGGAGAAGCCGTCTTCGTTGGGTTCCGTGTTTCTTTTGAGCTGGTCAATATCCACCTTGAAACCTTCAATGCGCTGTTCCAGCGATTTGATCTTCTGCGGAAACTCCTTTATGATCTGATCTTCCAGAGCATATCGCTGACTCAAGTGGTTTGCTTTCAAAAGTTTCAGACGGGACACATCAATATCGAGGTCCATCTTTTCCTTGATATGCGGATTACCGGCGCAAAGAGCTTTGATTTCCGCATAGCTGAGTGCGGTTTCATCAATATCTTCTGCCGAGCGCACCGGAGATTTGCTCGTCATGATCTGTCCGATAAACTTCTGTTTTGATTCCACCAACTGATACAGATAACTGTCGAAGGTGTTCTCGGTGACATAGGTGTAAATATCGACTTCGGGGTTTTCATTGCCCTGACGGATGATTCGGCCTTCACGCTGCTGAAGATCAGACGGTCTCCACGGACAATCCAAATGATGGAGTGCCACAAGCTTTGTCTGCACGTTAGTTCCTGCGCCCATCTTCTGCGTAGAGCCGATCAGCACACGCACCTGACCGGAACGTACCTTGCCGAACAGTTCTTTCTTTTGAGCTTCGGAATTTGCCGTGTGGATATACGCGATTTCTTCTACCGGTATTCCTTTGGCAATCAGTTTATCGCGGAGATCATCGTACACATTGAACTTGCCGTCACCATGAGGAGTAGACAAGTCGCAGAACACCATCTGTGTGGATTTTTGAACCGCCGTGCGCTGCCAGATGTCAAAGACATTATCTGCACACGCACCGACCTTGCTTGTCTCGCTGTCGGGAAGCATATCGTTCATAAGCCGCTGATCGAGAGCCAGCTTTCGTCCGTCATTGGTGATGAGAAGCATGTTATCCACGCTCGAATCCACCATCTTATTGCGGACACGCTCTGCTCGTTCAGACAATCCCGCAACCATTTCTTTCTGTGTTTCGGAAGGCTTCAAAACAATGTTGTGGTAATGAGCCTCCGGCACAGGCAGATTCAGCATATCAGCCGTCTGAATGTCGGCAGTTTCCTTGAACATTGCCATAAGCTCCGGAAGGTTATAGAACTTTGCAAACCTTGTTTTGGCTCGGTATCCGGTTCCTTCGGGTGAAAGCTCAATAGCCGTTACCGTCTCGCCAAATGTGCTTGCCCAGGCATCAAAGTGAATGAGATCGTTTCTGCGGAGCGTTCCATACTGGAGATACTTCTGCATCGTGTACATCTCTACCATGCTGTTGGAGATCGGGGTACCGGTCGCAAACACAACGCCGCGTCCTCCTGTAAGTTCATCCAGATAGCGGCACTTCATATAAAGATCGCTGGACTTCATAGCTTCGGTCTGACTGATACCGCCGACGTTCCGCATTTTGGTGAATGCCGCAAGGTTCTTGTAGTAGTGCGCCTCGTCAATAAAAATACGGTCAACACCTAACTCTTCAAACGTGACAACATCATCCTTGCGGGACTGATCGTTCAGCTTTTCGAGTTTCTGTTTGACCGTTTTCTTTGTGCGTTCCAACTGCTTGATTGAGAAGTTGTCGCCCCTGTTTCTTTTTAGCTCGGAAATGCCTTCAAGGATTTCATCAAGCTGCTGTTCGAGTATTGCCTTCTGCCTTTCAATAGACATTGGGATTTTTTCAAACTGCGAATGTCCGATAATGATTGCATCGTAATCGCCGGTAGCAATACGACCGCAGAACTTCTTTCGGTTCTTGGTCTCAAAGTCCTTTTTTGTAGCCACCAGAATGTTTGCCGAAGGGTAGAGCTGGAGATATTCGCTTGCCCATTGCTCCGTCAAATGGTTGGGTACTACAAACAGGCTCTTTTGACAAAGGCCGAGCCGCTTGCTTTCCTGCGCCGCCGCTACCATCTCGAATGTCTTGCCGGCACCCACGACGTGCGCCAGAAGCGTATTGCCGCCGTAAAGGATGTGGGCAATGGCATTGACCTGATGAGGTCTTAAAGTGATTTCTGGATTGATGCCGACAAAGCTCATGTGACTGCCGTCGTATTCACGCGGTCTGAGCGAATTGAACTTCTCGTTATACATCTTAGTGAGCTGTTCACGACGCTCCGGATCACTCCATATCCAGTCCGCAAAGGCTTGCTTGATAAGCTCTTGCTTGCCCTGTGCGATAGCGGTTTCTTTCTTATTGAGCACAGCCGTTTTCTTGCCGTTCTCATCCTCGATATAGTCAAAGATTCGCACGTCTTTGAGGTTGAGGGTTTCTTCCATGATTTTATAGCCGTTGATTCGTGTCGTACCGAAAGCATTGTACGCTTTGACATTTCCACGGTCGTAGGATTTACCCTCGATATTCCACTCTCCGGTGTACTGCGAATAGTGAACATGGATATTCCACTGGCAATACCTCGGTGTGCTGAACAGTTCAAACATGAACTGCTCCACGATCTCCGGAGGAAGCCAGGTTGCGCCGAGCCTTACGGAAATCTCACTTGCCGTCAGATCAATGGGCTGTACCGCCTCAAGAGCACGGACATTCTCGCCATAATCATCGGGATAAAGGTCTGCGCTTCGCTTGGCAATCACCAGTTTCTCACGGACATTGCCGGAAAGGTATTCATCAGCGGGAAGATACTTCGGTTTGCCGTCCTCATCGCTTGTGTGCATAGGGTTCAGAAAGATAACGCCCTTCAAATCCTCAAACAGTTCCTGTTCGGTCTTTCCGGTGAGCTGTGACATATACGGCATATCTATCTTTGCCTTTTCAGCAAGGGACAGAGCGTATGCCTCCGATGCGGTATCCACCGCAAGGACCGTTACTTTCTGCTTGATTGTCCGCTTGGTGAACATATCTGCTTTTCGGACAAAGTTTCCTTCATCGTCAAGCACTTCCAAAGAAGAAAGCAGGCAGTAAGAACTATCGGAACTGAACGCGGAGTTATTCGCTCTTGCGTTTATCATGCCGTACTTCTTACTGAAATCGTCATACAGACCATTGAGTTTTTCCTGTTCTGCCTGAATGTCGGCATCGGGATAATCTTCGGTCTGATACTCGATCAGCGTTCTGACACAATCACGGATGGCAATCATGCCTTTGATACGACTCTCGGCAGTAGCGGATACATCGACCGGATTCATACGGCTGTTTTCACGGTAATAAATCTTACCGTCCACAACCGTGAAACTGAAATTGCGAACATCAGGGTCAGCAGGGATAGAAAGGTCTTCGTCTTCCGCTTCAAGATCGTCGATTTCATACACGGTGATTTCCGCATGGATGTTTTGAATTGCATCCTGAAGAAGCTCTCCGAGATCTGCACCGTCATAAGCGATACAGGCAGGCTCCATACCGTGCGCTCCGCTGATAAGCTGCATATCGCCCAGAATCATTTCAGGGTTATTCACGAAATAGGAGTTCATCTTGATGCCGTTTTCATCGGTAGCGAGGTGTACCCATTCGGGTTCAATGTCGATCAGTCTGTCACGCTTCTGGAGGAAGATAATATCCGAAGTGACCTCCGTACCGGCAGCAGCCTTGAAGGTATCATTCGGCAAACGGATTGCTCCGAGAAGGTCAGCCCTCTGCGCGATATACTTACGGACAGCAGGGTTTTCCTTATCCATCGTTCCTTTTGAGCTGATAAACGCGACCACGCCTCCGGGTCTTACCTTATCCAGAGTGCGGGCAAAGAAATAGTCATGGATCAGAAAATTGTGCTTGTCGTATCTCTTGTCCGGAACCTTGAACTGACCGAAAGGCACATTGCCGACCGCCGCATCGAAGAAGCTGTCGGGAAGATTGGTTTCCTCAAAGCCCTGCACGGCAATACTGGAGTTCTGATAGAGCTGTCTTGCGATCCTGCCGGAAATACTGTCGAGCTCAACACCGTAAAACTTTGCGGTGTTCATACTGTCGGGGACAAGTCCCATGAAGTTACCGATACCGCAGGACGGTTCCAGTACGTTGCCGGTTTTGAAGTTCATGTTTTCAAGTGCCTGATATACGGCTTTGATAACGACCGGAGGCGTATAAAACGCTGTCAGCGTAGATTCACGCGCAGATTCATACTCATCCTCCGTAAGCAGTTCTTTCAGTTCCAGATAATGAGGATTGTCTTCTTTGAAGAAGTCCGATAAGCCGCCCCAGCCGACATACTCGGACAGTACATTCTGTTCAAAAGGCTGTGCCAGTCTGTGCTCACTTTCCAGCTTTTTCAGAAGCTGAATGGCGCTCTTGTTGTGATAGAACCTTTCAAGCGGTGTACCTGCACCGATGTCATCACGGTCGATCTTGAAATTCGTGCGGTAATCCGAGTGAATTTCGGGGTACAGAACATTCGGCGTGACTTTTCCTTTTTTAGTCGGTGCAGGGGGCGGGGCAAGGGAGACTGAACGGCTGTCTAACTGTTCTTTCAGATAGTTTTCCAATTCAAAGATTTCTTCCCGCTGCCAGCCGGCACTTTCCTCAACTTTCAGGAAATCTTCGGTCAGAGTATCAATGCCATCTTTGCACTGGATGAAATCAAGACTGCCGGGAAGCTCATTCGCATTCTGTACGCCGAAGGCTTTTACCTTATTGGTCGGCAGGGAGAAATACTCATTGATTGCCTTATCCCGTTCTGAGAAGGTCTTGATTTCCAAAGGAACCGCTTGCAGATCTTCAACCACATAGTAATGGTCGATATACGACTTGGAAATCAGCGGTGAATCCTCAATGGAAAAGCCCTGAAGCGGAGGATCGCTTTCAAAGATGAAGTCATGAGGGATCGTGCTGCCATCGGCATTGCGATATACCACAACGCTCATAGGAGTGCCGTAGTAATTCTCATCCTTAATATCTCTTTCAAAGCGATCCGCATCCGTGTATTCAACTGTTTCTCCGACTTCACCGTTAGAACCGAGATATTCGATTCTCCCGACCGGTACGGACGGGGCATCTATCGCTTTCGCGGTTGATACGATTCTTTTTGCTTCCAGTTTCTCACCGGGCTCATGCGTGACTGCCACAACATCGTTGCCGGCGTCAAGGAGTCTTTGCGTGTACTGCTCCGTCACATGGATCGGGAAGCCGCACATCGGAGTGCTGATTGATTTATTGGTGAAGGTCTTACGGGTAAGCGTAAGTTCAAGAACGTCATGCGCGATCTGCGTATCACGCTCGCCGTAAATCTCGAAGAAATCTCCGACCTTATACATAACAATGGCATCGGGATTTTCTTTCTTGACCATTTCGTATTCGTCAAATTCCGACACAAAATGATCTCTGAACGCAACGCCGTTATGCTCGCAAAGCTCTGCAAAATCCCGAATCACTTCATCGGGGATGCCGAGCACACTGCCGTCCTTTTCAAAGACAAAAGCATCTTCCACAAGGAAGTTATAGAACTCTGCACCGTGCCACACGTTATCCATGGAGTCGGAAGCAACAAGCCCGTTTTCATCAAAGGTAAACTCCACATCGTCTATCTTGAGGTATCCGAGAACATCGTAAAGAATCTCGGTTTCTCTATCATAAACGGGGAGCTTTTCCACTTCGCGGAACACTTTGGTGCCGTCTGCACCAAACTCTGCTTCATATCTGTCCGTCTCACGCTGCGCTTCGTGGTCTGTCTCAAATGACAGAATATCCTCGTGTATCTTCAAAATGTTTTCGGGCGTGAACTCGATATAATCACAGTCAATCTCATAGTCGTTTTCGGCTTCCATGAAAAACGGAGTATTGATATCCGCAAGGAACTGATCCGACATTTCTTCAAGGTCATTCCGGAAAGCATCTGCGTTTTCGGGATGGTTTGCAATGTCATACTGTTCAATGAGTTCTTCAAAGACAGAGAAATCAAGATCACCGGAAACATACTGACCGCCTGCGGCTGCATCGGGATTGTAGTAGATCCAATGCACCTGGTCATTACCGCTATCCAAAGAGATTCTCATCTGAGTGTTGTCTACAACAGGAACCTCCTCAACGATTTGCAGAAGCTTATCGTTCAGCGGATTTTCTTTTAGTCGGTTATCGAACTCCTCACGGGGCAGAGTCTTATTGAACAGCGGGAACTGTGTGTCAAACAGGACTACCTCGCTTTCATCGAACGAAAGCACTTCATATTCCTGTGTTCCGAGATACACCGTGTCGCCAAGTGAAAAGCGGTATTCCTTCTTAGGCTCAGGAGGTGGATTCAGTTCGTCATAAGTCGGTTCAAAGGGTTTTGCAATATCACTGCTGAGAGATTCCAGCATTGCTTCACAACGCTCGGTGAGGTGGGTGTTATCAGCAATAATCTGATTCATCGCCTCACGCATCATCGGGAGGATAAAGTCACCATCTGCGGTACGGTTGTGCATCTTCTTATCACCGACACCAAAAGCACCCCAGCAACCGGACAGATAGTAAAGGTTCAGTTTCTTATCTTCTTCGCCAAGCTGTTCTACAAAGTCGTTGTAGTCGCGGACGATAGAACGAAACTCATTGGAGATCGCCCAGCGAGCTTTTCTTGCTTCTTCCTGTGCGTGATACACGGGATAATGCTCAATCTCTTTCTGACTGAGATAACGACCGGCATCAATCAGCTCACCGATTCTTTTCTCAACCTTATTCCATTTGAGAAGCACTTCGGCATCCGGCTGCATAATGCGGCCTCTGCTGATTTTGATGCCTTTCGGGTCGTGGCTCTCATCAAGGTTACGGTCTCCAACAGCAGGATAAGCACCGCCTACACCGTATTCGTTCTTGAGGAAGGTGATGTTGTTCTCTGTAGATTCCTTTTTGAGATACTGTTCGTAGATACGGTATTTGCCGTCATACACTCCGCTGCCGCGTGTCAGTACCGCGTCAACGTCCTCCTGAGAAATAGTAAAAGCGGAGGTTTTATCAGCCTCCGCTTCTGCTATGATTTCCTGCTGTTCTTCGACAGTCGGAAGATTTATGCGTAAACCAGATCTCTCAGGACTACTTCCTCTGCCGAGTGACGGATCGAGTTCATCAGTCCGACCCATTTCATCTGATCTTCCGCCTTCATCTGCTCGGTCACGCCGTTCAGGACTTTGAGCTGTTCTGTCAGCTTGTCCATCATCCGGTTCGCCTGTGCGTCCACTTCCTCCAGATGTCTGTTCAGCGTTCCGTCCAGCATCATCCCGGTGTAAATCCCGTCCTTGTGTTCGCGGAGGAAAGTTCGACGCAGCATTCCATATTTCCCAACTTTCGGGCTCTCCGGCGCTTCCAGATCGGGAATCAGGTAATCTCCCTGCATCGTGTAGGTCAGTTCCATGTTCATTGCTCCTTTCAGTATTATCGTTTCTGCTATTATGATACTCAGATGTTCGTCCATCCGCAAATGTGCGAATTTTCTGTTTCTCTTCTTTTTCAAGTTCCTTGACAGTCTCACCGATTTCCTTAATGACCATCTCAGAAATGTCGCTGGTCGCAGAACCGAGAACCGAGATTACAGAATTGGTGTTGAAATCGAAGATGTGCTCAAAGTCTTCACGAGAGAAATACTCATGAGGATCATAGCCTGTACGTGAAAGAGCCATAAAAGCGACGCTGCTTTTGAGTGTGTCTTTCAGCCATACCTCAAGGCTCGTATCGTCCAGATCTTCCAAAAAGCTGTCATCTTTGACAGCGTTCAGATCGGAAAGGTAATCTGAAAGGTTATCATCAACTGCGTTCTTGGAAATCTCAATGAGAAGATGCGGGAAATCTATCGCTCCGTCAATCTCTCCGAAACTGTCCTGCAAGCTCTCCGATACGGCTTCTTCGTACTGCGGACGCATCTGCCAAAGTGTAACCGTCCTTCCGGCTCTGCTGTTGGTATCAGATATATCGAAAACATGGCGCAGCTTGTACGGAATATCTCTGTCCACAAGAAGCGCAATGCCTTTTGTTCCTTTATTGACCCATCGACCGAGCCTGTTCCATGTTTCAATTTCCGCACACGCTGTTGCTTCCGGCTTCTGCGCATGGATGAGTAACTGCTCCTTAAAACTGTACTTGTAGTTGTTCGCGGCAGTCACGAGAAAGTCCGTGTACCGTTCCACATTAGAGGTAACATCCCTTGCAATTTGGGACGCCATCTCCATTATGATTTTATATTTGCTCGGCATGGGAGTTCCTCCTTATCTTACTTTTATAGTGACCTCTATGGTCTGTTCATTCTCACCGAGAATCGAGGCAAACAAAAGCCCGGTCCTGGCGTTAGATACCTTCGTTACAAGCTCATTGAGCCTGCATACGGTGTTGTTGATTTCTTTCTGATTGTCTGCGTAGTAGTAGCCCGACTCATCACTGCAAATAGGAAAGCCATCCTGTCGCAAAGAGCTGATCTTGCGGCGAATATTTCTTCCGTCAAGCATAAACAGCTTTTCAAGCTCCTTGCTGTGGATGGCATTTCCTTTGCCGATATGATTTTTCCGGAGATACTCGCAGATGGCTTTCTTCTTATCCATTGCTTCTCCTTATCTCGTAGGTTCGTGTTCTTTTTCCTTATGAACCGCAGGCGGGTTCTTCTCCATATATTCCTTTACGGTCGCTGTGGAGCCTTCATAGTTCCAGTCTTCTTCGGGATCAATATCGCGGTAAGCGTTGTTGATTCTTTCACTCGGTTCCAAGCGAATGGGTTTATTCGTAATGAGCGTTCCCCAATGGTTCACCATGATCCAGTTGGCAATCTGTACGGGATCGCCTTGCTGATCATCGTCATGGCGGACTTCATACATATAAAGCCCTTCCGGAACAGTATCTCTATCCACCCGCGCACAGGTGAACAGCATCGGATGCCCGAGAACGGTAACGTCCTCAAACTTCTCTGTCATAGCGTTTACTCTCATCGGGCTTCACCTCGCTCTCTCTGATGCGTCGGGAATGTCCAACCGTACACCTTGCCGATGTCATCACCGAGCCTGCGGGTAATCCGAACAATGTCTGCTCTCGTTGCTGTACCGCCGTAGAGTTTTTCTTTGAGCCGGTCCTTTTGAGATTCCGAAACATTGTCCTTATATACCCGGTAAAGGTAGTGATTTGTCCCGTCGTGGTGAATGTCATCACAGCGGAAATCTCCGTTTTTGTCTACATACCATGTGGTGTAGTCGTAATTGGAATAGAGACAGTCGCGGATGTTTCCACTTTCGATTTCTTTATATCCCATGCGTCTGCCGTCCCACAGTCCGAGATCGGCAACAACAAGAATGGGCTGAGAAAGCTGGATGTTGAGGTTCACACGCTCATCGCCAAGATAATCCGCATTGGTTTCACACATGATTTCATAGAGTTCATCGTCCGAATAGCCGGGATATTCTTCTTCTAAGTCGGCTCGCCAGTCTTCCAGATTGAGGTTTTCGTTGCTCCATACAACGTGTCTGTCGTCCATTCCGTTCACCTCCTTCATCTGCTTCACAAGATAGGCAAACCATTCTGCCTTCGGGGATTTCCTCACCGCAGCATACACAGTAATTGCTCATCTTGCGTCACCTCTGTCTTTCGGTTTCATAGGTTTTCCGTCCATGTCATAGTTCTTCGGATCAGCACCGGGGACATTCCAACCGAACATAGAACCTGCTTTCATAGCTTCTTCCTGCGCTTTCGTTACGCCGAGTTTGCCGTTATACTCATCGACCAAAGCCCTTGCGTCTTCCTTACTTGCGGCGGGAATATCAGTCTTGTAGTAACCTTTCTCATTCCGCTTGATAATGATTACATCATTGCTGCCGGGAAGAATGCTGTAGCACTGTTCGGGAAGACTATCCCGGACCGGCTCATAAGTGTGGCCGTTCTGCTCCATGCGTTCCGCAAACTCGCAGATGTGATAGAGGTTATCTCCAACCTCCACATGATAGTCGTCGATATATCTGCACGTGCGGACCTGATCTTCGTTCCATGAGTAATGAATCTTGATTTTACCGCCATCGGGGATTCGGAACAGCTCCTTATAATGACTGTCAATAAAGCGGATGCCTCTTTCGGCTTCCTTCATGTGACCATCCAGCCAGTCTTTCACATAACAGTAGCAATAAAGATTGTATTCGCCCTTGTTTGGGTTCAAGCGCAGAAGATAGGCGTATTTCTCGGTATCAACACGAACTCCGTAGTAGTCCTGCTCGGTCTGCATCTTGCTCTGCGGTGTGCTGTAGCAGTAACTTGCAAGAGCCTTGCGGTTATGAAGAATGTCGCCTTCTTCACGGAGAGAATTGATGACCTCATCAAACTCCGCCTTGAACTCGTCGGTTTTCAGATCCTTACGCCAGTCGTTCCAACTGGAAAAGAACCCGTTGCCGTCTGTGTCCATATCGGCTCTGAGATAACCGATCAAACCGGTCTGCCCGGAAATCTGCGAACTCTGTCGGAAGGTGTATTTGTCTTCCACTTCAATCATCGCTCTTTTTTCAAACTCGATCATCTTGCTTCACCCCTTTCTTTTGGCGGTTTCTTTTCCTGTTCGTGTATCTCTTTGGCTTTCTCCAAGCCTTTCTGCGCCCATTCGGGAAGCTTCTCCGGCTCGATCACGCCGAGAACATCGGAACGGTAATAGGAAGTCTGCCTTCCATCATAAAGGGAAATACAGTAGCATGTGCGGCCTCTGGCGTTGGCTTGAGAACCGAAGCCGCCCGTACAAAGCATCAACTGGTGGGATGCGTGACGGAACTCAGGGCGAAGGGCATTTCCTTTGATAGCAATGACCTTGTTCTCGATGGAATCTTCCCACGTTACAGGAGCGCAGTCAGAAGCCGTGAGTTCCGCATTTGCACCGACCTTCTCATTGGCTTTTTCGGTTTCTTTGATGATTTCCTCCGCTGCTGAAGCGATACGCTCACCGAACACCTGGGCAATCTCAGCAAAATCATCGCTGACAAGAGCCTCCGTGTAGCATTCAAAAACAATTACATTTTCGATATAACAGCAGAGATACCGTTCATCCTTGGCGGCTTTCTGGTTTTCGCAAATGGCGATTTCCTTGTGTCCGACATACATGGAGTTGAGTACGGTGTAATCACCGATCATTCTTTTGTTGTCCATATTGTCCTCCTTATAAATCGGGCGGCACCTTTTTTACGGGTGCCGCCCTTTGAGATTATTTCTTCTTGTTCTTTACGCGAAGAATGATGAGCCCTGCAACAATGAATACCACAAGGCAGATACCGATAATCATTTTAGCGTTCATGCTTGCCTACCTCCTTTTTCTTGCGGAAGGTAAAGAAAGCCGCTACGCCTGCACCGAGGAGAGAAATACCCGCGAGAGCCGCCCAAAGAGGCATATTCGTGGTATCGCCGGTCTTTGGAACATCGGGGATCACGGGCTTGAGTTCATTGTAGAACTTAGCAACGACCGTCTTACCTTCGTGAACAGTTACCGTTACATTCTCAGGGAGAACGTACTTTTCGTTTGCCTTATTGCCAACCTCAGAGATCACATAGTTACCAATGCGGAGACCTTCGATGTGGATCTGACCGTTTTCATCGGTAACAAAGTCCTTGCTGAAAGCATTGCCGGTAATATCGGAACCCTCAACGCGGAAGGTAAAGCCCTTGAGCACACCGTCCTCAGAGGTCTTCTCAATACGGATGTTGCCGACCTGTGATTTGTTGATGAAGCCCTTGCCGGCTTCATTCTCAACGATCACGGTCTTTCCGTTTTCCTTGATGGAGAAAGCGTAGGTTCCTTCATCCAGATAGAAGCCTTCGGGTGCCTTGGTTTCCTTTACGGTGTACTCGCCATAGGGAAGGTTATCCATCTCATACACTCCGTCAGCGAGTTCTTCCATCTTGCCGACAAGCTCGCCGTTCTGATAAACCTCGAACTCTGCGCCGGACAGATGATGATCGGGATAGTTGGCATCGACCTTGGTGAGCTGAACATTGCCGCGAATCAGCTTGTTGGTAATTTCGATTTCGACAACTGCTCCGTCCTTATCAATGTTCACTGCATACGGGGTCTCATCCATGACAAAGCCTTCGGGAGCTTCAATTTCGCGGACAATATACTCTCCGAAAGGAATATCCTTAAAGAAGAAACTACCGTCCTCTGCGGAAACAGTCGTAAGAACAGGTTCTTTGCCATCCGTGTAGAACAGGCCGATAGTTGCACCGCCAAGGGCCTTGCCGTTCTCGTCCTTCTTCATACCGTGAACCTCACCATAGATGAGTTCATTGGAAATGCTCTTGCCGTCGTTTGCTTTAATATCCACAATATCAACGGTCTGTCCTGCGTACTCAAAGGAAACGCTGAACTTCTCGTCAGTCAGGATATAGTGCTGATCGGTACTGATTTCTTTGAGGTAGTAATTGCCGAAAGGCAGGTCAGATTTGGCTTTTGCCTTACCGTTTTCGTCAACGGAAATGATCTCAACGAGGCCGTCAGCGGGGATAATCTTGCTGTCCTTTGCGGTCAGCTCTTCACCGGCGTACAGTCCGAAGGTCACAGCGGACATCTCATCGTTCATGCCAATGCCGAACTGCTTGTTCTGTTCCATAACCTTAGTGAGAGAAATCTGAACCTTCTGACGGTCATTACAGAAGCTTGCCGCCGTTTCGGTGATCTCAATTTCCTGTCCTGCGTAAACGAGTTCAGCGGAATGAACTTCCGTATTGATTACCATACCGAAAGGTGCTTCGGTCTCGTAAATCTCATACTTGCCGAGATAAAGAGGCTTGCTTTCAGCCACACCGTCTTCACCGGTTGTTACCGAATCAACGACTTCACCAGCGGAATAGCGGAGAGTACCGTCGAGCGTGCAAACATCTTCGGCTGCCTTGATTTCATAGGTCGCACCTGCAAGACCCTGAACTTCGTAAACAGGCTGATACATTCCGTCCGCTTCGGTTACGGTCGCAAAGACCTCACCGGACTTGGAAATCTTGATAATGCCTTTCTGTGCGTAGTTACCGAGCTTTACTTCGACAACCTTAACGCCGCTGTCCTCAGAGGAATTATCCTCCGTTACATCGAACTTCACGGGATCAGAGCTGAGAACATAACCGTAAGGAGCAGAGACCTCAACAAGAGAATAGCCCTTGCCGAACTCAAGCTTTTCGGGAGTAATCAGCATACCCGCATCGTTGGTGTAGAAGGTGTCGATGGTAGTAACTTCCGGATAGGTGAAAGTCATTTCCACCTTAGTGCCGTCGGGACGGTAGATCTGGAAGCCTGCGCCGGCATAAGGAATGGTCTTGCCGCTTTCCGCATCAACCTTGATGACCTTGATAAAGGATTCAAAGTTTGCGTTATTGATAAGGTAGCGATAAGTTTCGCCGTCCTTGGCAATAAACACATCAAAGTCGGGCATCAGCTCGCGGCCTTCCCAGCCAGAAACCTGATGAACGGTGTAAACGCCGTAAGGCATATCCTTACTCTGAGCAAAGCCGTTTTCATCACAGGTGAGATAGTCACGCTCGGTTTCTTTGGCTGCATCAAAGCTGCCGGAAGATTTCAGATAGATTGCGAATACTGCGCCTTCTTCCGGTGTCTCGATCTTAGTCTCGCCGTCGTCGGTGTGCTTGATGATTGCGATATTGCCTTTCTGTACCTGTTCGGTCACATCAATGGCGGGAGCAGAATTGCGTTCAACAGTGTAGAGCTTTGCTTCTGCACCGATATGATAGGAGGCATTATCAAGCAGATAGCCTTCGGAGGGTTCGATTTCCTTGATGCTCCAATCATCGCCACAGACATAATAGGAAGTGGTGAACTGACCGTTCTTGTCGGTGACATAGGTGTCAACGAGCTGATCTCCCTTGTAAATGCCGTAGGTCGCGCCTGCAAGGGATGCGTCGCCCTGCGCGGTGCCGGTTTCTTTATCGCTCTTGGTTACAGTCACATTGAACTTCTTGAGAATATTGGAGAAGCTCTTGTTCGTTACGCTGTTCCATTCAACCGCAGCACTCTGACTTGCGGGAACAACGTAACGGATCGCGGTATCGACTTCCTCCAACGTATAGCCGGAGCCGATAAGCACGTCCTCAAAGGTTGCAACGCCCTTACTGTTCGTAACGGCGAACTCATCAACGGCAAGACCGCTGACAGAAGTGCCGTACAGGTGAAACTTCACGCCCTCAGCAAGACCGTCTTCGGAAGTTTTGGTGACGGTGAGATCGCCACGGCGTAGTACGTTATTGAAAGAAACGGTCGCGGTCTGTCCTGCGAGAACAGTCACACGATGCGTTTCCTGCGGAACATACTTGTCGTAGGTCTGCTCGGTAACGGTGTAGGCGCCGGGCATAAGATTGTCGATCTGAATTTCGCCTTTGCTGTTGGTAGTAACGGTCTGATTTACTCCGTCACCGACAACGGTGAACTTGATACCATCCACCTTGCCGTCTTCGGAAGTCTTGATGATCTTCGCACTGCCGTAGCTGACCTTAAGCTTGATAAACGCCTTCACAGGGTCGGAAACAGATGCGGTATAGGTCACAGTGTCCTGAATACCGCCATCGGGACCGTACTTGTTGTCCGTCCAGACAAGGACGCCACAGCGAGCCACGCTTCTGCTTGCCGTGATAGTAACATCACCGGTAGGAGCGTTATCGGTCGTGATGGTCAGCTTATTTCCGGAAACAGAGAAGTTGAAGCCGGTTGCGCTGGCAGAGAAAGTGAACTTAGAAAGGACATTATTGGTATCAGTCAGTTCGGCAACGTACTTACTGCCGTCCCATTCCAGTTCAATCGTCTTTGCCTTGCCGGTACTCTTACTCATAAAGCTCGGATACTCAACATGGCTCTGAACGCTGGAAACGATGCTGTTGTAATAGGAATCAATGCGACTTTTGAGAGGATGACCAGAGCTGATAACAGATTTCACAGCATCCTTACCGCCTGTGCTCACATGATTAAAGTCCGCATCACGCTCACCGATAACAGTTTCCCATACGAGGAGCTGGGTAGCGATTGCATGTGCCATCTTATCTGCATCTGCGTTGTTCTGGGACTTCCACGAAGTGGAGATATTACCCTGATAACCATACTGCATGATTCTGCCGAGCAGGACTTTGATGTCGTCAGGTTCAATGGTATTGTTGTACTTGCTGGGATAGTTGTCCCAGAAATTCTCACCAAGGCCAGAATAGGAATCACCCACATTTCTCGGAACACCGGGTTCGATGCAGTAACAAACCTTTCCGTCATAAGAATCCATACAGTGAATGGTCGTCACATTTGCTGCCTGCGTCCCCCAGCCATTCATATAGCTTTTTGCGGAATGGCCCCATGTGGACTGATCGTAAACTTGAACTGCGTCCCCATCACGGGGATACGAGACCATATAAGACTCAGCGGTTTCGGAAGCAGCAAAGGCGGTCGTTCCCATGCCGATGAGAGTCGTGAATGCCGTAAGAACTGCAAGCAGTACCGCCATCCCTCTCTTGAAAATTTTCTTTTTCATTTTTTGTCCTCCTTTAGACATGAAAAAAGCACCGTATTTCTACGATGCTCATTTCGGAATATTGAATTGATGATTAAGCGTATCCCACATAAATGAGATAACTGTTTGTCCCGACACATTCATACCAGATCCAGACATCCGTTATATCCTCGTCTTTCGCATATCTGCTCATGCGAGAATTGATGTCTCTTTCAAGATAAATGCAATCGGGGTTGGCGGTAATCGGATTGTCCCAACAATCAACTGCGGAACTCTCCAATGTCAGTCCCTTACTGACCGCAACGCCTTGCGCGTAAGAAATCCAGTAGTTTATATCAAAGGTCGGTTCCGGCTCAGGCTCTGGTTCAGTCTTAACCGGTGGAGTCGGTAATTCCGGTTCCTTTGGAACTTCTGTTGTCTTCGGTGCTTCTGTTTCCTTTGGCGTCTCCGTAACAGGAGTCGTTTCAGGCGCTTTCGTTTCCGCTGGTTCAGAAGAAGACTTTACCGGCTCAAAAGGAGAAGTAGTCACGCTATCACCTGTGGCTCTCGTTTCTTCCTTCGGCTGCGGAATGCTTTCCGTTTCCTTGACATCAGACACCGTTGTTTCAGAAGCGATACCGGATTCTTCAGGGGTGTCTATATTAACGCTTGATTGGGGTGCATCCGTCTCTTGGGAGATTTCTTCACTTTTCTTTATTGGTAGTGATTCGCTCTGGGTAGGTTCGGACGGTATATCCGAGATCTGAGGAACTTCCGAGCAGCCGCATAAGCAAAGAACCAGGGCAACCGTGATTATCATAAGTGTTCTTCTCATAGGATCAACCTCCTTTGGTTTTCCACTTATATTGTACGAATGCTCTTGTTTTCTTTCAAATGTGCCGCCTATATCTTCTCCTTTTGAGATGGTATGCTGGTCTTGAAGATGGGGGGAGTGTGAGGGGGGAAGAAACATTCTCCGCCCGTAAAAGGGTACACTACTCCCTTGGCGTAAGGATTATCTTGCGTCACGATCTTTCTGCCGTTCCTGATACCGATGATAATACTCAAGCGCTTTCATAATATAATCACCGGTTTTGTCATAAGGAACACTGGCAGGAATAAACTTCCTCGCATCTTCGTATTTGATGTTGATTTTCTCTTTCTGATTCGGCTTTTCCTCGCTCATGATCGACTCGATCACTTCCTGAGAAAGCTTTCCTTCATTGGAGAATTTCTTCATCTTGATTGCCTGAGCAAGAGACGGTGTTGCGTCCGTATAGGAGATTTCTTCGAGCAACGCCGCCTGTTCCTCTTTTTTGAGGTAGGACAGTTCAACTGCCGGTCTGAACGCGATACGGCTCTCATCAACAAGCTGGAGCAATTCGGGAATAAGCTCGGTTAAGCGGATATAGCGGAAAATGGTGTTTTTGCTTTCTCCGACTTCTTCCGCCATCACATCAGACGATTTTACACCCTGCAACTTGTTCCCCAGTGGGGAATAAGTTAAATCTGTGCGCTGTCCTTGTCTGTTCATGGCTTCAAGACGCATCTTATACGAAAATGCTTTCTCGCTCGGAAGGATTGTGGAACGCTGCAAGTTCGATTCAACCATTAAGATAATCGCTTCGTCACGGGTCATTTCCCGGACTTCGGCTTTGACGGTATCAAGCCCTGCAAGCTCACAAGCCTTCTTTCTGCGATGTCCGGATACGATTTCGTACCGCCCATCTTCTTTCGGGCGAAGCGTGACAGGTGTGATAATCCCGCGCTCTTTAATACTCTGAACAAGCTGATCCATATCCTCATCAACTTTTACCTTGAAGGGATGGTCGGGGAAATCATCAATTTCCGAAATGGGCACATCATAAATTCTGGGGAGCTTGTTTTCTTGACGCTCCGCATCATTCATAAAGAGCTCATCGTACCCGGTCAGGCCCAGATCGATTTTTTGCACATTCTTCAATTTCTGTCACCTCCTTCGTGAGTGCCTCATACGCCGCCGCGACTTTGCCGTTCTTGTCATGAGAGAAAATGCTTTCTCCGGAAAGACTGCACTCCGCAGCTCTTACCGAAAACGGAATCTCGGAATTGAACACGCGGATGTTTTCTCCCACAGATGAACGAAGCGAAGAAATAATCGCCTTTGCATTATTCGTGCGGTTATCTACCATCGTCAGCAAAATACCGTCAATCTTTAATCTCGGATTGATCTGCCGCTTGATCTTTGAAATCGAGCGCAGAAGCAAGTTAAGACCTTTGGTTGACAGGAAGTTCGGTTGAGACGGGATAATCACACTGTCTGCCGCAACAAGCGCATTTACCGTCATCATTCCCAGAGAAGGCATACAGTCAATAAGGATATAGTCGTAATTCTTCTTCATACCGTCGATAGCGTTTTTCAGAACATACTCGCGGCTCATAACATTGAACAGGCCGGTTTCCATACCGGATAACTCAATATTAGAAGGAAGCAAGTCAACGCATTCCGGATGTGTGATAATGGCATTACCGGGCGGCTGTTCATCATCTATGACCGACTGCATTAGAGAAGAAAGCGAAACATCCAGTTCATCGGGGTTCTTAACTCCGAGGCTTACCGTTAAGCTGCCCTGCGGGTCAGCGTCAACAAGCAAAACCTTTTTGCCGGAATCTGCAAGTCCCACTCCGAGATTGACTGCGGTTGTCGTTTTCCCGACGCCGCCTTTCTGATTCGTGATGGCGATCACTTTACAGTTTTCCATGTGGTATCCTCTTTTCTTTTTATTTGAATCATTTCTGATCCACTAAAACCTCAAAGATACTCTTTGGGGCTTTAGTGGTTGCACTTAATTTTTCCTCGAACCCCAAGTGCAAAAAAGGAAATCATCAGATGCCCGATAGCGAATCGGGTCCATGGGAATCTCACCCCTGCCGGGTTCTCCGCCAGCTCCGTAGAGAAGTATCATTAGCCCTGTAGCGTTTCATTGCCATATCCGTAGCTGTCGGATATTTCAGAATGGTTCGGAAACGCTCGCCACCTTGCTTTCCGTTATAACCCGGATGGGCAGGAGGGTCTTGGCGCACCTTCATTCGGCTGGAGCTCTCGCTCCCGCACAGGAACGTACCTGATGAATGTGTATTCAGTTGTCAAAGAACAGGTGAGGGTTTTTTTGCCCCTCAATAGGTAGGCAGCGAGAATAGCCAAAAACCGCGGCAAAAATAAAAAAAGTTGAAAAAATTTTTTCATAAGCTCCTCCAGCGAATAAAAAAAGCACCACATCAAAATGATGAGGTGCGATAAAAATAAGCAAAAAAATAACGGGTATCTGATCAACAAATGAACAGATACCCGTTTATAGGACTTATTTCAGGCGAAAAAGCCTGATTTTTGAAGCCGTATTTTCATCAGTTTTCGATGCCGAAAACCCTTGATATTACTGGCTTTTTTGCTTAATTCCGCGAGTCTTTAATCGCAGCCTGTGCAGCTGCAAGGCGGGCGATGGGAACGCGGAACGGGCTGCAGGAGACGTAGTCGAGGCCGACTCTGTGGCAGAACTCAACAGAGCTGGGATCGCCGCCGTGCTCGCCGCAGATGCCGAGGTGCAGTTCGGGACGGGTCTGACGGCCAAGCTTTGCAGCCATGGCAACCAGCTTGCCGACGCCGACCTGATCGAGGCGGGCGAACGGATCGCTCTCGTAGATCTTCTTGTCGTAGTACGCGCCAAGGAACTTGCCGGCGTCGTCACGGCTGAAGCCGAAGGTCATCTGGGTCAGGTCATTGGTACCGAAGGAGAAGAACTCAGCCTCGGTTGCAATTGCGTCCGCAGTCAGAGCGGCGCGCGGGATCTCGATCATGGTGCCGACAAGGTACTTCATGTCGGAGCCTGCGTCGGCGATGAGCTTATCGGCAACGGAGGTAACGACGTCCTTGACGTACTTGAGCTCCTTGACCTCGCCGACCAGCGGGATCATGATCTCAGGAACCATAGTCCATTCGGGGTGACGAGCCTGAACTGCAAGAGCGGCCTTGATAACGGCACGGGTCTGCATCTCGGCGATCTCCGGGAAGGTGACAGCCAGACGGCAGCCGCGGTGACCCATCATGGGGTTGAACTCGTGCAGGGAGGCGATAAGAGCCTTGATCTGCTCGACGGTCTTGCCCTGAGTCTTTGCAAGAGCCTCAATATCGGCTTCCTCAGTGGGAACAAACTCGTGGAGAGGAGGATCGAGGAAACGGATGGTAACGGGGTTGCCTTCCATGGCCTCGTAGATGCCCTCGAAGTCTTCCTGCTGCATCGGCTCAAGCTTTGCCAGAGCCGCGACACGCTCTTCCTTGGTGTCGGCGCAGATCATCTCACGGAAAGCAGCGATACGGTCACTGTTGAAGAACATATGCTCGGTACGGGTCAGGCCGATGCCCTGTGCGCCCAGCTCACGAGCCTTGCGTGCATCGTGCGGGGTGTCGGCATTGGTGCGGACCTGCAGACGGCGATACTTATCAGCCCAGCCCATGATGCGGCCGAACTCGCCTGCGATGGTAGCATCAACGGTGGGGATGATACCGTCGTAGATCTTACCGGTGGAGCCGTCGATGGAGATGTAGTCGCCCTCGTGGTAGACCTTGCCTGCCAGCTCGAACTTCTTGTTCTCCTCGTCCATCTTTATCTCGCCGCAGCCGGAAACGCAGCACTTGCCCATGCCGCGGGCGACAACTGCCGCGTGGCTGGTCATACCGCCGCGAACGGTCAGGATGCCCTGTGCGGCCTTCATGCCCTCGATATCCTCAGGGCTGGTCTCCAGACGAACCAGAACGACCTTCTCCTTGCGGTCATTCCACGCCTTTGCGTCCTCAGCGGAGAAGACGATCTTACCGCAGGCAGCACCGGGGGATGCGCCGAGGCCCTTGCCGATGGGGGTAGCGGCCTTGAGAGCGGCGGTATCGAACTGCGGGTGGAGCAGAGTGTCAAGGTTTCTGGGGTCGATCATAAGAACGGCCTTCTTCTCGTCGATCATGCCCTCGTCAACGAGGTCGCATGCGATCTTGAGAGCCGCCTGAGCGGTACGCTTGCCGTTGCGGCACTGGAGCATGTAGAGCTTGCCGTTCTCGACGGTGAACTCCATGTCCTGCATGTCGCGGTAGTGCTCCTCGAGGATGCCGCAGACCTTAACGAAGTCGGCATATGCCTCAGGGAACTGCTCTGCCATCTGGGCGATGGGCATCGGGGTGCGGACGCCGGCGACGACGTCTTCGCCCTGTGCGTTGACGAGGAACTCGCCCATCAGCTTCTTCTCGCCGGTTGCGGGGTCGCGGGTGAAGGCGACGCCGGTACCGGAATTCTCATTCAGGTTGCCGAACACCATGGGCATGACGTTGACAGCAGTACCCCAAGAGTAGGGGATGTCATTGTCACGACGGTAGACGTTTGCTCTGGGGTTGTCCCAAGAACGGAAAACGGCACGGATGGCTTCGTAAAGCTGGGTCTTCGGGTCGGAGGGGAAGTCCTCGCCGATCTGCTTCTTGTACTCAGCCTTGAACTGCTCTGCGAGCTTCTTGAGGTCGGCAGCGTCAAGCTCATGGTCGGTCTTGACACCCTTGGCTTCCTTCATCTCGTCGATGAGCTGCTCGAAGTATTTCTTGCCGACTTCCATAACGACGTCGGAGAACATCTGGATGAAGCGGCGGTAGGAGTCGTAAACAAAGCGCTCGAACTGAGGATCGGGGTTGCCGGCGATCATCGCGGCAACGACATCGTCGTTAAGACCCAGATTCAGGATGGTATCCATCATACCGGGCATGGAAGCACGCGCGCCGGAGCGGACGGAAACGAGCAGGGGGTTGGTGAGATCGCCAAACTTTTTGCCGTTGATCTGCTCCATGACCTCGACGTTCTTCATGATCTCAGCCATGATCTCGTCGTTGATCTTGCGGCCATCCTCATAGTACTGGGTGCAGGCTTCGGTGGTGATGGTGAAGCCCTGAGGCACAGGCAGGCCTATGTTGGACATCTCTGCAAGGTTTGCACCCTTGCCGCCAAGCAGCTCGCGCATACCGGCATTGCCTTCGGAAAACAGATACACATACTTTTTGCTCATTGTTTTCTTCCTTTCTATAATAAATAAGATTAGATAGAATCGCTGCGGAAAAGCGTCAAAAAACTGACTCTTCGCCATGTGTTAGAATATCACAAATTTGGTGAAATAATCAATGCATTTTACCTACAAATCCGCGCCTATTATGGATGATATTTCGTCCGAAATTTTTGCAAAACCAACAATATCTACTGTTTCTCCGCGTATTTTTGTATCAAATCCGCAATTTACCAGAGCACGGGCGGCATTTTCCTTGTCCAAAACGCCCAACTGCGAGCTGAGCGCGTTCACAAGCGTCTTGCGCCGCTGGTTGAACGCCGCGCGGATGACGCGGAACATCAGCTTCTCGTCGCGCACCTCGACCGGCGGCTTTTCGCGGCGGCGCAGGCGGATCACGCTTGACGTCACCTTCGGCTGAGGAATGAAGCAGCTCGGCGGCACGTCGAACAGCAGCTCCGGCTCCATGTACCACTGCACAAAGATGCCGAACGCGCCGTAATCGGCGGTATTCGCCGGGGCGCATATGCGCCGCGCGACCTCGCGCTGTATCATCACGGTGATGCTGTCAAAGCAGTCCGCCTCGATGAAGGCCGTCAGCAGCGGGCTTGTCACATTATACGGCAGATTCGCGCACACTACCGGGCGCAGAGCGCCAAAATGCTCGTGCACAAGCTCCGGAAGGTTCTGCTTCAAAACGTCGCCGAATATGAGCTCGACATTATCGCAGTCCGCAAGCGTCTCCGCAAGCACCGGCTTCAGGCTCTTGTCAAGCTCCACGCACAGCACCTTGCCAGCGCACTTCGACAGCTGTTCGGTCAGGCAGCCGATGCCGGGGCCGACCTCCAGCACGCCGGTGTTCTCATCCAGCAGCGCGCTCTCGGCGATGTCCACCGGAACCCAGCCGGCGGTCAGGAAGTTCTGCCCCATGGATTTTGAGAACCGAAAGCCGTGCCGCGAGAGCAGAGCGCGTATCTCGTTTATATCGGTCAGATTCATGCGCTCAGCTCCGCGTCGACTTGATATACCGTAGCCACTGCCCGGACAGGCACAGGATTATCAGCACAAGACCGCAGATTTTTGTGAATACATAGGTCTGCACCGCAAAAATAAGTATGCCCAGTGCAAGCAGACATATAAGCGTCCAGATTATCGCCGATACGAGATATTTTGTGTTTCCGCCTTTCATTTGCAGCCCCCCGGTATATTTTTAATTTTGAGTATCTTCTCATAGGCCTGACGCGCCGGGTCATGGCCGGCATCGTCGATAAGCACGTTGCCGCGGTACCGGTAGCCCGACTCGCGCAGCAGCCGCTGCATGGCCTTGTTCTTCCGGTGCGTGTCGACGCGGATGCAGCGTAGGCCGAAGCCCTCTGCCGCCTGCCGCTCGACGCACTTCATCATAAATTCGGCCATCCCGCTGCCGCGGTATTTCGCCGATACGGCCGAACGGTGCAGCACGCAGTAGGCCATGTCGGCAGTCCACTTGCCGTCCGTTATCTTTGCGTAGTTCTCCTGCTCAAGCGTACTGAGCACGAAGACCGCCGCGACCTCTCCGCCGTGCGTCACGACGAAGCACTCCCCTCTCGCCATATCCGCGAGAAAGACCTGCTCGTTCGGGTATCCGCCCTGCCACTGATCCACGTGGAAGCGCCTCAGACTGCGCCGCGCATCCTCGACAATGCGCATGATGTCCGGCATATCGTCCGGCGTCGCAAGGCGGTAATCAAGCTTTTCGGTGAGCTTGATGCGGCTCGCGTCCTTCTTTATCTCGTCAAGAAGCTTGCGGTCGGTATCGTCCGCGGGCGTGAATTTTTCAAACATGTCAGGCCGCTTGCTCATGGTTCGCTCAAGCTGCTTTTTGCGTCGCCAAAGCTCCACCTTCGCGTGATCGCCGTTTATCAGCACCTCCGGCACCGCGCGCCCTTCCCAGACCTCAGGCCGCGTGTACTGCGGGTATTCGAGCAGTCCGTCCCAATGGCTCTCGCCGGTGTAGCACTGCTCGTCGGCAAGCACGCCCGGCACGAGGCGACACACGGAATCGGCCACGGCCATCGCCGCGATCTCACCGCCGGTAAGCACAAAGTCGCCCAGCGATATCTCCTCGTCGACGCACTCCTCGATGAAGCGCTCGTCTATGCCCTCATAGTGCCCGCAGACGAGCACGAGATGGTCATAGTCGTTTCTGAGGCGCTTCGCGGTCTCCTGCGTATAGGGCTTGCCCTGCGGGGACATATAAATAACGCGGCTGTGCAGTCCGCCAGCGGTTGACATAATATTTTCAAGGCAAGACTTCAGAGGTTGTGCCATCATCACACAGCCCCATCCGCCGCCGTATGGATAGTCGTCCACCTGACACTGCTTGTTCTCGGTAAAGTCGCGTATTTGTACGCAATTTATCTCAATTATGCCCTTTTTGGCCGCCCTGCCTATGATACTCTCATGCAGAACGGCGTTCACCGTGTCGGGGAAAAGGGTCATTATATCTATGCGCATGGTCTTTACATCCCCTCTATGAGCCTGACGGTGATGACTTCGTTCTCGGCATCGGTTGACATAACAAATTCAGGCACTGTCGGAATAAGATGCTCCGTCTCGCCCTTGACGACATAGATATTCGACGCGGGGCGCTCCAGAACATCCACAAGCTTTCCGATCTCTGCGCCGTCCTCGGTCACGACGGAAGCGCCGATAATGTCGCTTATGAAGAACGCACCCTTGGGCAGCTTCGCGTCGGCGCGCAGGATGGATATCTCACGCCCCTTGAAGGTCATCGCGGCGTTCACATCGTCCACGCCCTCAAGCTTGGCAACAAGAAAGCCCTTGTGGACAAATGCGGACTCGATCTTTATCTCGCGCTCGCCGATGAACACGCGCTTGAAGCTGCGCAGGAATTCCGCGCTGTCGAGCCAGACTTCAATTTTCACCTCGCCGCGCACTCCGTGCGTGTTGACGATGCGTCCGGCCTCAATGTACTGTTTTTTATCCATAAAGTATCCTCAAATGCGGCTGAGCCGCCCCTTCACAAATTATTTTCAGCATTATATTATACCATGAGAGAGCCGCATTGCCAAGGAAAAATTATGCCGAGGTCAGCTTCAGTCCGACTATGCCGACCAGCAGCGTCAGGACGAAGAAAATGCGCCAGAAGCTCACCGGCTCCTTGAAAAAGATTATCCCCACCAGCACAGAGCCGAGCGCGCCGATGCCCGTCCAGATGGCGTACGCCGTGCCGAGCGGCAGAGTTTTCGTCACCTTTGCGAGCAAAATGAAGCTGACCGCCATCCCCGCAAAGGTCAGCGCTGTCCAGCCGATTTTTGTGAAGCCCTCTGACAGCTTCATAAACGTCGCCCACACGACCTCAAATATTCCCGCGATGCCAAGCATTATCCAAGCCATAAAAATCCCTCCAAAATAAAAAATCGCGCCTGCTGTGCATCTTCTGCGGCCTAATGATGCACGGCAAACGCCCAGCCCCGCCCGGCGGCGGTGACTGTGGATATAATAGTACAGGCGGAGCCGCCCTGTCAAGCCGTGCCGCGCCCGCAGAACGCAAAAAACCGGGGTGATGCCACCTCGGTTTCCTGCGTTCAGTCCATGATTTCGACTGATACCTTTTTGCCCTTTTTCTGGGCGACGGCCCGCATAAGGATACGGATCTGCTTGACGATCCTTCCCTGCCGGCCGATGACCTTGCCCATGTCGCCGTCAGCCACGCGGACTTCAAAAACCGTCTCACCGTCGGCTTTGCGCTCGGTCACAGAGACCTGATCGGGATTATCGACGAGGCTCTGCACAATGTAGGTCAAAAGTTCTTTCATGCCGGTAGAAACTCCTTATTAGCCCTCGATCTTCTTGAGAAGGCCGCGGACGGTATCGGTCGGCTGTGCGCCGTTAGCGATCCAGTACTTTGCGCGCTCCATATTGACGCTGAGCTTGTCGCTCTCGGCCATGGGGTCGTAAGTGCCGATCTCCTCGATGAAACGACCGTCACGGGGGCAGCGGGAATCTGCAACAACGATACGATAGTAGGGAGCCTTCTTTGCGCCCATTCTGCGAAGTCTGATCTTAACCATGTATATTCACCTCCATGTTTTTTCTCTCTTTATTACAAACGCCTTGGCGCTGTAACCTGATTTAGAAGCCGAAGCCTCCGGGCATACCCGGCATTCCGGGGAAGCCGCCGCCTTTTCCCATTTTCTTTTGCAGCTTCTTCATGTTCTTGCCGCTGAACTGCTTCATCATCTGCTGCATGGCGTCAAACTGCTTGATAAGCCGGTTCACGTCCACGACCGATGTGCCGCTGCCGGCGGCGATGCGTTTCTTGCGGCTGCTGTTGAGCATCGACGGATTGTCGCGCTCGGCCTGCGTCATGGAGAGGATTATCGCCTCCTGATGCGCAAGCATCTTGTCGTCCATCTTCGCGCCCTTGAGCGCCTTCGCGTCAAGGCCGGGGATCATGCCTGCGAGATCCTGCAGGTCGCCCATGTTCTTCAACTGCGCCATCTGGTCGAGATAATCGCTGAGCGAGAATTTGTTCGCGCGCAGCTTCTCTGCCGCTTCAAGAGCCTTTTTCTCGTCAAAGCTCTGCTCCGCCTTTTCAATGAGCGTCAGCACGTCGCCCATGCCGAGGATGCGTGATGCCATGCGGTCGGGATGGAAGGGCTCTATCATGTCAAGCTTTTCGCCCACGCCGATGAACTTGATGGGCTTGCCCGTCGCCGCGCGGATCGACAGTGCGGCGCCGCCGCGCGCATCGCCGTCCAGCTTCGAGAGCATCACGCCCGTAACGCCGAGCGCTTCGTCAAACGCCGTCGCGGCGTTGACCGCGTCCTGACCGGTCATTGCGTCCACGACCAGCAGTATCTCCGACGGCGCGACCGCGTCGCGGATGTTTTTAAGCTCGTCCATCAGCGCCTCGTCTATGTGGAGACGGCCTGCGGTATCGAGGAACACAACGTCGTTACCATGCCGCTTGGCATGTTCAACGGCGGCCTTTGCGATATCGACGGGATTTGTCTGCCCCATCTGGAAAACCGGGATATTGAGCTGAGCGCCGACGGTCTCCAGCTGCTTGATAGCGGCGGGACGGTAAATGTCACACGCGGCAAGCAGCGGGCGTTTGCCCTGCTTGCGGATGTAGCCGGCAAGCTTTGCGCCGTTCGTGGTCTTGCCCGCGCCCTGAAGGCCGACGAGCATAACGACCGCGGGCGACTTGGAACCGAAGTTCAGCTTCTGGTTCTCGCTGCCCATGAGCTTGCACAGCTCTTCGTTGACTATTTTTATCACCATCTGCGCTGGGGACAGAGCCTCCAGCACTTCCGCGCCGCTGGCGCGTTCGGTGACGGTTTTGGTGAAATCCTTTACGACCTTGTAGCTTACGTCGGCCTCAAGCAGCGCCATGCGCACCTCGCGCATCGCTTCCTTGATGTCGGCCTGAGTGAGTCTGCCCTTGCCGCGCAGCTTTTTAAAGGCCGCATTCAGTTTTTCAGATAAGCTTTCAAAAGCCATTTTTATCCTCCAAACATTGTCATCGCTTTTCCCTGAGCGCCTCAATATCCTCCAGCGCCGACTGCGCAAGAGTGCGCGCGTCGCCGTCCGTCATGCCGCACAGCTCCTTCAGTCTTTCGGCTGCGGCGGCAAGGGCGTCCTGCGTCTCGGAAAAGCGGCGGATAAGCCCCGTTTTGCTCTCTATCTCCTGCAAACTCGCCTCCGCGCGGCGGATATTGTCCCACACGCACTGGCGGGACACGCCGCTCTGCTCTGCGATCTCCGCAAGGGAAAGGTCGTCGTTATAGTGCAGATCATAGCACTCGCGCTGGCGCTCCGTCAGAAGCTCCCCATAAAAATCAAGCAGCATACTGCGCATAAGTCTGCCGTCCGTCATGGCGAAGCCCCCTGTCAAGCGTTTCAACTTAATAGAGTATATAACGTAAAGCCGCCGCTGTCAAGTGTTTTTTCTTAACAGCGGCGGTTTTTTCAGATTATTTCTAGTTCTCTGAACTGCGCAAGGATCTCATCCACGTCGTTCTTCGCAGTCGCGGCGTCAATCTCATACTCTTCACACAGCGCGGCGGCAAGCTCCGCGGCATCGGCGGCGTCGGCCAGTCTGTCCCAGATGAACTCCGCCGTCTCGTTGAGCGTTATCAGCCCTTTGAGTGTCAGCGAGCTGTCGCCAACCGGGACAAGGATCACGTCGCCCGCGATGTTTCTTTTAACAAGCTGTTTTTTTATCGTCATTTCACTGCCTCCAAAGTCAGTCTCACGGTCTCCTGCGTCATGCGGCAGACATAGTCGGGGCGGCCGTCAAAGCGTCCGGTTTCCGACACGCACATCGCGGCACAGGCGTGGCAGGCATGTTTATACTTGCAACCGGTGCACTCCGCAGGCAGGCGTATCGCATCAGTTGCGGCGCGAGTCTCCTCCCAAGCGCGGTCAAAGCCCAGCTCCGGGACGGAGAACTTCGGCTCGGTCATCATGCCGCAAGACGTCATGTCGCCGCGCCAGTTTATCCAGAACGCGGCGCGGCCTGCACGGCAGGAAATGCCCTCGCCGGGCGTCCCCTCGCAGGTCTCCTCGCGTGGCAGCTCCAAGCCCTTGGCCATCGCCTCGGCGCGCTGGCACAGCACCTCCGGCGTGAACCGGAGCTTGTCCCACATGACCTCGTACCCGGCGGCCTCCTCCGGCGTGAACCGGTCGTTCTTCCCAACCATGTCCGCACTGCGGCGCACGGGCGGGAACATGTAAGTCGCAAGCTGCATCGGCGTGCCAAGCTCCTCGGCAATTTTGTATATCTCGGCCATGTCACGCACGTTCCACGGCGTCATGGACACGTTCAGCTTCACCCCGACGCCGATTCCCTTCAGCGCACGGATGTTCTCCGTGACTTTTGTGAACGCCGGGCGGCCACAAAGCGCCTCATAACTCTCATCTCCCGCGCCGTACAGCGTTATATTAAAGCGAAACGGCGGCTCACTGCGGAAGAAGTCAAGCCAGTCGGAATCGATCAGCGAGCCGTTGCTGTTGACCGAGACCATGAGCCCCATCTTCTTCAGCTCCGTCAGGATGTATCGGAAATCCGGGCGAATCAGCGGCTCGCCGCCGGTCAGCAGCAGGAAAAGCATACCCCGGCTGCGCGCAGTCTCGGCAATGGCAAGCCATTCATCCGCCGTAAGCTCCCGGCCTCGGCGGCGCTGTTCCTCCGGCGTCAGATGAACGTAGCACATGCGGCAGTTGAAATTGCAGCGCGCGGTCAGTTCAAAATTACCGGACAGCGGCGTACCCGCGCGGCAGGCCTTGGCATGAAGATAGCTTGAAAGGCGCGGTTCTATACTGCTGGTGTCCATCTTATTCTCTCCTCAGTTCATTCTCAAGCGCGCGAACGGCGCCCTCATCCTTGCGGCAGCGGAGTCTATACACCGGCACTCTGCCGACAAGCCGCGCGACAAGCTCCGTCATCTCGGAGGCGGAGTCCGCGTCCCATGGATAATAGGCGCACTGATTTATAAGGCGCATAAAGGCCTCGCGGTGTCCCGCCGCCGTGACGCTGTTCTCCCCCGCCTGCTCGGGCAGGACTATGGCGCGTATCGGTGCGCTGACATTCTCGCATATCCGCGAGGTACCTGAGTAAAAAATGCCGTGGGCATACCCGGCGTTCACATCGACGAGCGCCCTGTCGCCGTTGATCACCCGCGCCGAGGCATACCTGCGCCACAGCTCCGCCTGCGTGCTCTTCCCTATCCCGCTGACGCCGGAGAACAGCAGCGCGTCCCCTTCGGCGCGCAGGACATAGGAGCTGTGCAGGATAAGCATCCCCCGCGCCGCGAAAATATCAAACAGATCTGCCGCGGCGAATACCGTAAAGCCAGACGTCTGTCCCCGCGACTGCTCCGTCAGCCACAGCTCCGATTTATCACCGTCCGTCACGCACAGCGAAAACGGCTTGTCCGCATAAACATTGAGCGTATAGCGCGCACTGCCGCGCTGCCAGCGATATGTCGTCCCATTATCCGACGCATCCGGCGGCGCCGTCGGCAGTGATGCGTGATACTCAACATATATCGTATGGCAGACGTCACCCTCGGCAGATGCAAACGGGGCGCAGACCCGGCTGGGTTCAAGCGGATCGGGCGTTTCAACGCGGAAGCATATGCTCCCGAAGCGGAAAAACTCACGGAACATAGGTAACAAACATCACACGGCTCTCGCCGCCGCGGAAGTGCAGCGCCGTACCGCTGACCGTGGTGCCGGGCGCGATAGACGATATCCCGGTACGGTAGGTAATGCCGCCCATATAGCTGTCACCCTGTACGGACTTGTAGTACACGTAAAGCTGGCTTATCTCGGCGTCGGTATTATTCGTGATGTATATCACGCCGTTCTCCGCATCGACAGACACCGCGTCCTCGCACATGGACATTCCGCCGTCAAACTCGGCATAGGTCGTCAGCTCTCCCTTGAAGCCGGTCAGCTCCTCGGGCATAGCCTGCCTCGACTGCTCGAGCACACGGACGGTCGCCCCTGCCGGAAGCGTAGTAAAGTCAAAATCGTATTTCTCCTCACCGCGGCTGAGCACGACGTGTGCGTACTGCACATCGGAGCTGCCCTCGTTCGTGATAAAGACGCTGAACACGCCGGATACTGCTTCGTCGCTGCCGTCCTCGACGAAAATGCCGGTGTAGCTCTCGGCCTTTGTGACCTTGAGTCCGCTGCCGAGCCATACCGTGTCAAATTCCGCCTTCGGCTCCGGCGTTTCTGCGGCGGGGACGGGCGTGGACATCGGAGTCGGCTCTGCTGTTGGCTGCGGAGCGCCGCCATGCGAGGCGCGGGCGGCGACTATCATCACCGCCAGCAGCAGCGCGGCAATAAGAAGGACTATCAGGAGAAGCCTGTTTTTCTTTTTCATAAATTCTCTCCAAATACGGAACAAATGCCCCGCCCTAACGGGCAGGGCATTGTTCATATTGTTTGTTCAGGATGTGAATACGTTAGTATCTGGGAACGGATTGTGATAGCAAATTTTGTTATCGCCATCAACGGGAGTATAGTTGCATCCAATACTCTCTGTAAATGTTATTATATCCGTATCTGGATCCGTCACTTTGCAGTCTCCGGAGGAGTGATGCGAGATCAACTGGCAGCCATTTGCTATACTTGAACTAAGTTCGAAGCTTTCGAAGTAAGCCTGAGGCTTCACATATTTCTTTTTCATGTTTACTTCACGCTCCTTCCTTAGAACCAGCGGCCAAACAGATCGTCGAGCCAATCCCTTATCGGGCTCGCAGACTTGACAACGAGCGTTGTGGTGTAGGTCTTCTCGCTGACTGCTCCGTCGCTGTTTATCGCGACTATTTCGTAATCTGCCGTCTGTGCGTTATCCACAGTGTAGGTAAATACATGATAGGTCACGCGTTTTGCGTTCCAGCTCCAGCCGGTACGCTCGGTGCGGGTCTGATAGCTCTCTATCGGCTCACCGCCGTTGACGCTTATCGCGGTTACGTCCTCGGAGGTCTTGACGGTCAGCACCGCACGGCCGCCCTGACGAACCTTGTTCCAGCTCATGCTGACGGAATCCGGCTTGAAGGTCTTCGCCTGCGGAGGCTCAATGCCCAGCATGCTCATCAGCACGGCGGGCGCCTCGCTGACGACCGCATCGTCGACCAGTGCCGCCGCGGTGCTGCCGTTCGGGTCGGTCTTATAGGTTATCTTGATGTTGGTCAGTGAGAGGATGTTGTCACCGACATTCGCAACGACGATAACGCCGGATTCCTGACCGTTGTTCGGCCAGATGATGCGGTGAGTTATGGTGTAGTACATCTCGGTCGCGGTGGCGATCTCGGTGACTGTACCGTTATTCACCTGAGCCTTTGCAGTTCCGGTAGGAGCCTTCGCCGCTATCTGGATAGCCGCAATATTGCTGGAGTCCGCATTCAGCTTGAATGCGATCGCCTGATTCGCTGCAAGATAGACCTCATTATTCGGGCCGAAGTTGGTGTAATCGCCAAGCTCCGCTGCACCGTTGCCGTCGACAAAAACAATACCCTTTGCACTTGCCGGATCGACACTCAGCGACTTGGAATCGATGAGCTGATTGCGCAGTTCGATGATCTGCGGCCAGCCCTCGTTGTCCGCCTTGTATGCATCGCCTATCGTGCCATCCGGATTTTCCCCGGCCGGGTCGTATATGCGAACCGCATCAAGATAGAAGTCATAGCTGCCGGAGGCATCCGCATTATTGTGGTCATATGCAGAAGAATACTTTATAGTCAGCTTCACCGTATAGGTACCATAAGGCAGCCCCTGGCCGCGAACAACCGGTATCTGATACAATGCGTTCTCTGTATCGCTCGTAACAGTCCACTTGTAGTTCTTTGTGTAGGTAACATCACCGGACTGTTCGGGCTTTCCATCGAGTTTTGCGCCCTCAGGGAGGCTATCTACCTTTTCGCATGTGTTGTGCCAGTTATTGCTGTCATCAAGTGTCCAAGTATATTTGTTGAAGCCATCATCACTGCGTATATAACCGTAGTATGTATCAACAGCCCAATTCTTTTTCACTTTTTCGCCGTTTGCCTTTGTACCTTCAACATCAACAAGCAGCAAGCCCGTATCCTTGCTTGTGAGGGATATGAGGTCAAAGCCGGTGCCGGTGAAGGTGAAGGTGGCGGTGGGAGGATTGGAATTGGTCGTCTTTGTGACCGTGGTCTTCATCGCGCTGCCGAGGGAGTACGCGCTGCACTTCTTATATGCCGCGTCGTAGCCGTAGACATTATTCGCGTCGTAGGCGGCGAGGCTGAACTGTCCGGGGCGGTCCTCCTGCTGGGTTATGCCGTCCTCGGTCTGGCCGATTTGTTCCCAACCATCGCTGAACTTTACGAAGCTGTCCTCGTAATAGATGTTCGCGGCGGGGATAACGGTCACGGTGGAGTAGTAATAATTGTTGTCGCTCGCAAGACTGGCCTGTGCGGAGTAGGCAAAGGTCTCGACCTCGTTCATCGTCATTCCGCTCGGAGTGTAGCGCACCTTGCTGCCGTTCACTGCCGCGGAGCCGAACTTGCCTTCAACCGTGGTACCAAATCCGGTCGCCAGCGCCGATGTGCCGGTGGTCGGGAGTCCTTCCACAGAACCGCTGATGCCCGCGACGGTAGCATTTTCGCCGAGGATATCGTTGCCGAGGACGCTGATGTCCACGGGCAGGCCGAAGTCGATAACGACGCTGTCAGGCACGCAGCCGATCACGTACTTAACGGCAAACCACACAACGGTGTGCGTGTAGTCGTTCTTGCCTTCATTGACATCATTGGAATCGACCTTATTTGTGACTGCGGCGGAATTATTCGCATCATACTGCGCGACATAGGTCGTCGCCACAGCTTTTCTGTTGGTTATTTTCCAGGAACCTCCGCCGGTGCCGGAGCTGACTTTGATCTCATATGCGGCGGTTTCATCGAACAGCTCATAGCCTGCCGGGAGCGCATCCTGCGCGACGACCTTCGCGTCTATATCCTTTTCGCTGTTCAGCAGGACCTCGCTGTAGACCACGGGCTGGGTGATCTTTACGGCGTTGGTGAAGGAGCCGATCGCGCCGGTGGTCTGGTTGACGATTGGGCTGCCATTGCCGTCCACGAGGTAGAACGCATAGCTGACGTTCGCGCTCTTCCAAGGCATGACGGGCGAAACGGTGTCCTTAAGCGCGTCGTGATCCAGCCAGTTCTTGTAGTTCAGGACTGCGGACTCGTTGGTCGGGTAGCTGCCCGCGCCGCGGGTGCCCTCCATGGAGCCGGTCAGGTAGACATAGTAGGTAAGGACCTGCTCGTCCTCGGTTATGTCGCCGACATTCCAGTAGAAGGTCTCGGTGGTGAGATCGTAGGTAAAGAGCTTGGCGTTTATCTTGCCGTCGGTCAGGATATTGGTCGTGCTGCCGACCTTGTCACTGTAAGCCTCGGTGCCGTCGGCATTGAAGGTCACAGTCTCCTGAATAGTCTTGGGGGTATTGCTCTTACGGGTACCGACCATATTCTCGGTAACTTTTACGCCGCCGACCGTCTTGCCGACCTCGCTCTTCTTGTAGAGCTCATAGGTGCTGACGGTTATCTGGGAGCTTCCGACTTTTTCATTATTGTTGTTATAGAAGTCACCCAGCTTCAGGTCATACGCCTCGCCGAGCTTATCGGTAAAGACGGCGTTCTGACCAGCCTTCTTGACGTTGGATGCGATCTGCTGGAAAGCATCATCAAGTCCGGCAGCTGTATCGGTAATATACAGATAGCTGCTATCGGTCGCGATCTTTCCAAGCAGGTTTCTCTGCGACTCAACCGTAACGACGCCATCCTGCTCCAGGCAGAAGCCTATTGCATACATTTTTGCACCGAGACCCGGTACATCGGTAAGGTAAGCATTGCTGCCGCTGGTATTCTTAGTTTTGTCGATAACTGTATAGGTGCTGCTTGTGTCACCCTTCACAGCTTCGGCCCAACGGTTCTTATTTCCGTCACCATTGTAGAAATAGCTGTGAGTGCCTGTCGCGTTGTTTGCCGTACCGTCGAGCCAGTTCTTCCAATATACGTCAGTATCGTTGTATCCCGACTGCGCACTATAGAAGTTATACTGGAACGGTGCACCGTCAGACATGAACACTACATAGAGGTCGCGGTCAACCCCGTTAGCTTTGTTCTCTTCCGTTATCGATTCAGCAAGCTGATAGGTATAGTAGAACGCTGCATCGTAGTTTGTGCCATTTCTTACTCTTATACTTCCTGCAAGGCTTTCTCTAGATTCTGCGGTGCTGTACTCTGTTGCAGACACAAACGCTTTGGCAGTGTAGGAGGCGTTGCCGGTAAATACTGTGGTATTGCTCTGAATACCGCTTCTGATCGAACCAGAGGGCATATGGTCATCAGTTTCAAGATACAGCGGGCTGTTGCTTGAATACTCATAGCCGTTGAAGTCCGCAATCGCTACCCGTATATCGGGTACGGTACCCGTCGTGCCGTCCTTCTCGTTAAAGGTCGCAAGCATATTCTTGACTGATTTCCGAAGAACCTCAATTCGGGTGCTGGTGCTATTTCTCAGTTCGGCACCCATCGAGCTGGAGGTGTCAAGCATAAGGATAACATCGACGCCCTTCTTCATGGGAACGCCGACGGTAGAGAGCTCTACCTTCGCTACGCCGGTATTCTGGAAATCAACGCCCTGTCCGGTCTTTTCAACACGTACCGAGCCCTCATCCGGATACTCCGGATATTCGTTCTCCGCAGGCTTTTCATTAACGATGACCGTATATGTAACACCGCCGACCTTTACTATAGTCGTACCGGCGCTCGTTCCGGTGAATACCACCGTGGTGGACGCAGGTGTCGACGAGGTTATGAGCGGGATGTAAACTTTACCGGTTCCACTTTCTTTCGTTGCCGCAAAATAATTTTTAGTGCCGTTTAAATCGCCTGTTGTGGTATATACAAGCTGATATTTACCTGTGTCAGTATAATATTTGGCATATACCTCATTGTAATTTCCATTAAAGTTCTTGTACGTACCCGTTTTTTTCCAATCGGTATCCGTCGCAGCGTCTTTGACTCTTACCTGTGCATCGGTATAGCTTACACCGCCGATCTGCGCGCCCTTTCCGCTGAGTGCAATGTCGGCAATGCCGTCAGCAGAGGACTCATAGCTTGTGTAATTGCCGCCGCTTATTGTGTCGCTCTTGGTCTGGCCTACGGTCAGTACGATCGTCTTTTCGTTTGTGCTTGTACCGCCGCTGGTCAGTTTATATATACGGAACGGCGCAGGCGTATTTTCATATCCGTTGATCAACGCTCTGCTGTTATAGTTCAGTACCGCAGCTCCGGTATACGGAAGTGTCGTTGAGAATGTGAAGTTTTCACCGCTCTTCGCTAATGCAAATGAGCTGCCCGTTTCTGCAAAGGTGGTAATAATCCCCTTATACAATGTTCCCAGCAGCTTAACATAGCGCCCCTCGCTGTTGCCGAGCAGCCAATTACCGCTGTTCCCGGTCAGCGTCCACTCATAAGCCTCGTACTCATCGCCGCTTATGGTGTCACTCCCCGCAGCAGTGGTGGTCTCAACATCAAAGCCTATTCTATAGCTGTTGCTGGTGCCGCCCTGAATGATTTTAGGCAGCACGAAGCGTGTATCATGTGTCTTATTGCCGCCGGTGTCAGCAACACCGTCATATACGAGAAGATATCTGCCGCCGCTGACTATTTCGCTCTCATCGGTTACAAGAGTGTATGTACGATCAAGCGGAGCAACGGAAGGATCCTTGACAGTGAGCTTCACCGATACGCTTGTCTCGGCACTGCTTGCAGTTATTGTGACCTCGCCGACCTTGCCCGTGAAGGTTACAAGGCCATTCTCTACTGCCGCTATTGCAGGGTCACTGCTCGTCCACTCTGTCGGCACAAAATTGTTCGCTGTGACTGTGACAGATTTGGTACCGGCAAGGTCAATTACCGTGCTCTCTACACTAAGATAAGGCTTTGCAGCAGGAGTTGTCAGCGAAACTGTCTGCGGGCTTGCAACGACTGTTTTATCCGGGTCATATTTACCGTTAGCCTGTTCATCTTTCCACGAATTTGTAACACCGGCAGATTTCAGATTATGGGGACCATTCGCATCATATCGCGAAATCGTCACTGCACCGTTGGATATCTGGAACGCAGTCATGGTGAGCGTTGTTTCCGCACCAGTGTTTTGTTTAGCATAATAGCCGACATAGCCTGCGTTCATATATGTGAAATTGAGGGTCTTTGATTCCCAGGTTTTTTGGCTTGTCGCAATATTTATGCTCTTGCCTACTCCCAGGTACACGCTGCTGCCGCCGAGATAATCATCCCAGCCGTTAGAATGGTCATGACCGAACAGATAGAAAATATTCAGCCCGTCTGCAGCCGCGCTGTTGAGAACATCAAATATATATCCTGCGTACTGGCCGTCGCCATCATTATATGTACGCATTGAATAATGCAGAGGCAGATGAGCGACTACAAATATGGGACGGCTATCCAGCGCATTTACTCTTCCGTCAAGATAACTTTCAAGGTTTTTCGCCGTCTGCTTTACTCTGTTCTCGTCTTTACCATACCACATATAGTCATCTTCATCGATGACATATACGATATACCCGTTGTATTCATGCGCTCCGGGTCCGGTCAATCCGCCGGTCCCCTGCGGATTTTGATCATGATTGCCCTGAACATAAACTTCATTAAGTTTATCTCCATACATCTCCTCGACCGCATTTTTCAGTGCGGTAATATGTTCCTGCGTCTCTGCGACAGTTGTAGACATTCCCGGAGAAACATAGTCGCCCGCGCAGATAAACCCATCGGCAGAAGTAATACCATTATTCTTCATTGCCGTCAAAATAGCTTTTACAGTATTAGCCCCAGCTGCGTCGCCATTATTGTTCTGGAAATCGGAGCAGGCAATGACGGTTATAGTGCCGTCATCCGCGGCCTGTGTATCGGCCTCGGGCTCGGCCTCGTCGCCGTCGGTGATGGTCACGTCGGCGTCGCCTGTCGGGGCTGACGGGTCCGTGTCGCCGGTATTTTCGCCTGTTTCGCCGGTCTCGCCGCTTTCGGGCGCGTCAACATCGACGACATCGGCAGGCTGTACGCCGGAACCGACCTCGTCCGCAAACGCCGCCATCGGCAGCAGGCTGAACACCATCGTGAGCAGCAGCAGCCATACAAGCAGACGCTTCGCATTCTTACTCGTTCTGGTTCGGTTCATTTTATCCTCTTCCTTTCCCTGAAAGTTCGGGTAATGGGTTCTCGACCCAGTTTACATAAATCTGACAACAGTCAGTGCTATTTTACAGGTACATATTTTACTGCATTTACCATGTGATTGCAAGATATTTTTTCAAGTTTTTCGATAAGTTTTTTCTCGGCCGCGCCGCGCGCTGTATAGCCGCGCCGCGTTTGGGAAAAAATGTTTCGTATGGGGGCAATCGGTGGGCGATGTCAAGAAAACCTCTGTCATTCCGAGACCAGTTCGCAAACTGGTCGTGGGAATCCGTCTCTTTTCCAGACAGCAGTATGTTTCAGTACAGCATTAAGGAGAACGGATTGCCACGTCTCTTCGCTCCTCGCAATGACAGTGGAGGATTTTACGTTGCTCTATCTTTTGCGGTCTGCTCTAGGCTCAACTCTGGCGACCCCTTTCCCCAGTGTGCGCGCTGGGGACTGTCTCGCTGCGGCTCGGTCACGGCGCGGCTCTGACATGCCCCCGGCATGTCATTCACTACCGCGCCGCCGCTTCGCTACCCTAGCAGGGGCAGCGCTTCGCGGCAAGGGTTTGGTCAACAATAACAACTATTCTGCGGGGTGACCGCATGGAGGATCTACATGGACAACTTCAATTCAGGGCTTTACATCCCCGGCGACGGGCTTTTCGATTTCGCGGCGGCCTCGGCCAAGCTGCTGCGCCCTGACGGCGAATGCTCAGGCCGCGACGAGGCCGCGCTGCTCTGCCGTAGCATGGCCGCGATCCGGCGCTGCCACAGCCTCATTTCACGCCGCTACGGCGCGAAAAGCTCCGTCCCCGCCGCGTTTGAATGGATAATGGACAACTTCTACATCATCGAACGCGAGGGGGCGAGCGCGTCGGCGGCGCTCCGCCGCGCGCGAAGACTGCGTGCCGCCGACGGCGGGAGCATGATCGGCGAGCTTTGCCGCGCGCTGGTGCGCTCCGGGCGCGGCGAAGTGACCGAGGAACGCTGTCTCGAATTCCTGCGCGGGTTTCAATCCGTCACGGCGCTCCGCCGCGCCGAGCTATACCTCTTCCCCGCCTCGCTCCGTGCCGCGCTGATTCACGGCGTCGCCGCGGTCTGCCGCGCGATGGAATTCGCCGACGGCAGCGACGAATACGCCCCCGCGCTTGAGGCTTTATTCGGCGCGCTGCGGCTGTTCGCGGTGCTCGACCTTGAAAATCTCCTTGACAGCGCCGACATGACCGCCGAGGCGCTGCGCGCAGACCCAGACGGCGTATTCCAGCGCATGGACAGCGTGTCGCGCGGGGAGTACCTGCGCCGTATCGAGTATCTGAGCCGCCGCGAGGGCGTGGAGGAGCACATATACGCGCGCAGGCTCGTCAAAAAAGCCCGCGCCGAGGGGCGTCACGCCGGGTTCTACCTCTTCCCCGAACCGAAGCCGTCGCGCGGGCGCGGGTATATCGCGGCGAATCTGCTGCTGACGCTGTTCATCTCGCTGTGGCTCGCATTCCGCGTGGGCAGCGCGGCGGCGGGCATTCTCCTGCTGCTGCCGGTGTCGGAGCTGGTGAAGGGGCTTATCGACTTCGTCCTGCTTCGGCTGCTCCCCGCGCGGCGGATGCTGAGAATGGACGCGGAGCGCGGTGTGCCGCCCGAAGGGCGGAGCATCTGCGTTGTGTCGGCGCTGCTGACCGACGCAGAGAGCGCGCGTGCCGCGGCGGCGGAGCTTGAGCGGCTGCGGCTTGCCTGCCGCCGCGAGGGCGCGAACCTGATGTTCGGCGTACTCGCCGATCTGCCGGCGGCCGACGCGCAGTCCGCGCCCGGCGACGAGGCGATAGTCTCAGCGGCCGCGGCGGAGATAAACGCGCTGAACGTAAAATACGGCGGCGGGTTCTATCTGTTCACGCGCGAGCGCGAATTCGACGGCGAGCGCTGGAGCGGGCACGAGCGTAAGCGCGGCGCGCTGCTGGAGCTTGCGAAGCTGCTGCTTGACCGCGAGTCGGCGCTGCATGTGACTGGCGACCGCGATTTTCTCGCGGCGACGAAGTATATAATCACTCTCGACAGCGACACGCGCATATATCCGGGCGCGGCGGGCGAGCTGATCGCCGCGATGCTGCATCCGCTCAACCGCGCGAAGATCGACCCGAAGCGCCGCGTGGTGGTTTCTGGCTACGGCGTGATCCAGCCGCGCATAACGACGGAGCTTGCGAGCGCTGCGGCGACAGATTTCTCGCTCATTTTCTCCGGCGGCGGGGGCAGTGACCCCTACGGCACGGTCTGCGGCGAGCTGTATATGGACGCGTTCGACTGCGGAGGCTTCGCGGGCAAAGGCATCATCGACGCGCACGCTCTGCTGGAATGTACCGGCGAGCGCTTCCCAGACGGGCGCATCCTCAGCCACGACGCGCTGGAGGGCGCGTTTCTGCGCGGCGGGTACATTGGCGACGCGGAGTTCGTCGACAGCTTCCCGGCAAAGCCGCTGTCATACTACAAGCGTCTGCACCGCTGGGTGCGCGGCGACTGGCAGAACGCGCCATGGCTGTTCGCGGCGGGGCGCGCACTGCGGGACATCGACCGCTGGCGGCTGTTTGATTCGCTGCGGCGCTCGCTCGTGCCGCCGATGACGGTGCTGGCGATGGCGCTGGGCTTCTTCCTGCCGGGACACGGACTCGCAGCGGCGGGCTGGGCGGCGCTGCTCGCGCTGCTGAGTCGCCTGACGATCTCGCTGACCGAATGGGGCCGGAACGAGCCGAAGCACCGCCATGCGCGCATACTCAGCGGCGTCGGCGGGGCGCTGGTCGAATGCTTCATCCGCCTGTGGCTGCTACCATACGAGGCGTGGGTCTGCGCGTCGGCGATATGCACGGCGCTGTGGCGGATGCTTGTGACCGGACGCGGGCTGATGCAGTGGCAGACCGCCGCGCAGAGTGACCGCGAGGGCGCGGGGCTTTGGCAGTACCTTATAAAAATGTGGACGGTCGTCGCCCTCGGGGCGGCGCTGCTGGTCTTTTCCCCGGTGATAATCGGCAAGTCCGCGGGGCTTATGTGGCTTCTGTCCCCGGCGGCGCTCGCCGCGCTCGCGCTTCCTGCCTACCGCAGTGAGGACATCACCGACGCTGACCGCGAGTATATCCGCGCGGCGGCGGCCGGGTCATGGCGCTATTTGCAGGATTTCTCCACGGCAGAGGACAACTTTCTGCCGCCGGATAATTTTCAGGAGCAGCCGCCCGTAGGCACGGCGCACCGCACATCGCCGACGAACATCGGCTTTGCGATGGCGGCGGCAGTCGCGGCCTGCGACATGGATATAATTACGCGCGGGGACGCGGCGGGGTACATTGCCCGCGTCGCCGCGACGCTTGAAAAGATGCCGCGCTTCATGGGGCACTGGTACAACTGGTACGACACGCGCACACTCCTGCCGCTGACCCCGGCGTTCATCTCCACCGTTGACAGCGGGAATCTGCTCGCGGGGCTTATCGCCTGCATCGGCGCACTGCGCGAATGGGGCATGGACGCGGAGGCGGACAGGCTCGCGGCGCTTGCCGCGCCCATGGACTTTGCTCCGCTCTATGATGCGCGGCGCGGCCTGTTCTATATCTGCTACGACTGCGCGAACGACCACCCCGCGGGCGGGTGGTACGACCTGATGGCGAGCGAGGCGATGCTGACAAGCTATATCGCCGTTGCGAAGGGCGACGTGCCGGTGAAGCACTGGCGGCGGCTGAGCCGCGGTCAGCTTCAGAAGGACGGCTACTGCGGGCTTGCGAGCTGGACGGGTACGATGTTCGAATACCTGATGCCGGAGCTATTTCTGCCACTGTACCGTGACAGCCTGCTGTACGAAAGCGGCAAGTTCTGTTTCTACGCGCAGAAGCGCCGCCGCTTCGCGGGCAAGCCGTGGGGTATGTCCGAAAGCGCGTACTATTCGCTTGATCCCGCGCTCAGCTACCGTTACAAGGCGCACGGCTGCCCGGCGCTCGCGCTCAAGCGCGGGCAGGACGCGGACATGGTCATCTCGCCGTACAGCAGCTTTCTCGCACTGGTGCTTGAGCCGGAGGACGCGGTGAAGAATCTGCGGCGGCTGGAGCGCTTCGGCGCGCTCGGACGCTGGGGCTTTATTGAGGCGCTGGACTTCACGCCGGGGCGCTGCCGCCGTGACGACGGCGAAAAAGTGCGCTGCTACATGGCGCATCACGCGGGCATGAGCGTTATCGCGGCGGCAAACGCGGTCTGCGGCGGCAGCATACAGCGCCGCTTCATGGCCGACGGCGCGATGGCGGCGTATTCGCTGCTGCTGAAGGAGCGCGTACCGGACGACTCGACCGTCATCCGCCGCGACAGCAGCGACTCCCCGGAGCGCCCGCCTCGGCGCGGCGACGCGCATTGGCAGCTTCGCGGCGAGGACGGTGCGGAAAACTTCACCGCGCTGTCAAACGGCGTATACAACCTGCTCTTCTCGTCGAAAAATTCCTCCCGCGCGGTCTGCGGCGGCGTGTGCGTGTACGATTTTCCGGGCATCACAGTATCGCTGCACGGCACGTGCGCGGACTCCGCGCCGTGGGACGGATTATGGGAGCTGGGCGAGGAGCATGGCCGCGCGAGCCTTGAGCGCAGCGGCCTGAACGTTTCCTCAAGCTGCTTCGTCGCCGCCGGTGAATACGGCGAGGTACGCGACGCAACATTGCGCGCGGATCGCGTCATGCGCGGCGAGCTGGTCTTCAGCTTCACGCCGATACTCGCGCCCTTATCAGATTATGTAAATCATATTGCCTTTTGGAAGCTCGGCATTTTCGCCGAGCGCGAGGGAAACGCGCTGATACTGCGGCGCTGCCGCCGCGGTTCGCTGCCGGAAAAATGGCTCTGCGCCGCGCTGAGCGAGGATGCAGAACTGAGCGCTGGCGATGCCGCGCTCCCCGGCTGGCTATCCTCGCCTGAGGTCAGCGCGAAAATAAAATTCTCGCTCGCGCCGGACGCCGCGAAAACCGTCCGGCTCACGCTCTGCCTCGCAGGAACGCGCGCGGAAGCGCTTGACGGCGCGCTGCGACTGCTGGCCGCAGGCGAGCTTGACCGCGGCAGCATGTGTTCCGCCGCGGCGGCGCTCACGGGCATGAGCGGCGACGAGACCGGGGCGGCCATGGCGATGCTCCCGGCGCTGATAGGAAATCCTCTGCACGAGGCCGCACCGCGCCGCGAGCTGTGGCGCTACGGCATATCCGGCGATCTGCCGCTGATATGCTGTGAGGGGCGCGCGCAGGAGGCGGAGCCGCTGCTGCGGCAGTTCTGTCTGCTGAAAAGCTGCGGCGTTGACGCCGACCTCGTATATCTCAGTCCTGAGCACGGCGAATATCAACAGCCGCTGCTGCGGCGCATCGAACGCCTGCTCTCCGAATATTCGCTTGAAGCGCTCATCGGCGCGCGGGGCGGCGTACACTTCGCGCCGCTCGACGCACTCGGCACAGTATCATCCCGCGCGGCGGTGATGATCGGGCAGGCGAAGCCTGAGCGCGCTCCCCTGCCCGCCCCTGAACTGAGCGCGCCGCGTGTTCCGGAAGCCGTACCGGAAATGGTCCGGGAGAATATGAAGTTCGGCTTCACCGGGCTTCCGGGGCGCTGCTGGCAGAACATTCTCACCAACGGCAGCTTCGGCTGGATTGCCGCCGACTGCGGCATGGGCGGCATGTGGTACAAAAACGCGCGCGAAATGCGCATAAACCACCCCGCCGGGGACATCCGCGCCACTGCGGGGACGGAGCGGATATGGCTCGAAGCGGACGGGCGGCGCGTCAGCATCTTCGGCGCGAACGACGGCTGCGCCTGCACCGTCGAATATGCTCCGGGCACGGCGCGCTGGGAAAAGCTCATCGCCGGGCGCAGTGTCACGACCACCGGCTTCATTCCCCACGGCATCGACGCACGCGTCCTGATAATCGAGGGGGCGGCGGGGCTGCCGCTGACATGGTCGCTTGAATTGTGCATGGGTGCGGCCGACGGCTCGTCGGTCGTATGCGGGAGCGAAAACGGCGTGTTCTGCGCGGAGAACCCGGAGAGCTACTACCCCGGCCTTGTTTTCCGCGCCGCGGCAAACGTCGGCGCGCGCATCGGCACGGACTTTTCGCCTGCCGGGATGTGCATGGCGCTCAACTGTCCGGAGACGCTGGTTCTTGTCTGCGGATGCTGTGAGACGGAAGCTCTTTTAGAATTATGTAAACCAGTCAACGTGCGTGCGGCGCTCAAATCCGTGTACAGCTATTGGGACGCGCTGCTCAGGCGCTTCTACGTGCACGGCGCGGGCGAGGCGCTCGACCGCTATCTCAGCGGCTGGGGCGCGTATCAGGCCATCGCCTGCCGCCTTGAGGGACGCAGCAGTCTGTACCAGAGCGGCGGCGCGATCGGCTTCCGCGATCAGCTTCAGGACAGCGTGAATCTTCTGCTCATCAGCCCCGTTTACGCGCGCGAGCGCATCCTCGACGCCTGCCGTCACCAGTATATCGAGGGCGACGTCATGCATTGGTGGCACCCTCACCCGAACGGCGACAAGGGCGTCCGCACCCGCTGCTCCGATGATCTGCTGTGGCTGGTCTGGGCGCTGTGCGAATATGTCGAGGCTACCGGGGACACGGATATATGTGAGCTTGAAGAATATTATGTAAACTCGCCGCTCCTCGACGCGGCGGAGCGCGACAGATACGAGACGCCGGAGCCATCCGGACAGAAGGCCAGCGTACTCGACCACGCGAAGTCCGCGCTTGAATGCTGCATCGCGCGCGGCTTCGGCGAGCATGGACTGCCGCTGATGGGCAGCGGCGACTGGAACGACGGGCTGGACGACAGCGGCGGCGAAAGTCTGTGGCTGGGCTGGTTCTTCGCCCACTGCGCAAGCCGCTTCGCCGCGCTGCTTGATAAGTTATGTAAACCAACTGCCGCGCGCTACGCAAAATTTGCGCGTAAGGCGGCAAGCGCCGCGGACGAGGACTGGAACGGGCAGTGGTACCTGCGCGGATATCTGGCCGACGGCGGCGCGATGGGCGGCGTGGAGCGCATTGACTCCATCGCGCAGAGCTGGGCGGCGCTGTCCGGTATGGCGGACGCCGACCGGGCGCGGACGGCGGTTGAGTCCGCATTATGTAAACTAGTCGACGCCGAACACGGCCTTGTCCGGCTGTTCACGCCGCCGTATTCTCCCGACGAGCGCTACCCCGGCTATATCTCAAGCTACGGCGAGGGCTTCCGCGAAAACGGCGGGCAGTACACGCACGGCGCGGTATGGCTTGCGATGAGCTGCTATGCCTGCGGCCTGCCCGACTCCGGGCGGCAGCTGCTGGAGATGATCCTGCCGGAAAACCTCGATCCCTCGCGCTATCAGGCGGAGCCGTTCGTCCTCGCCGCGGACGTATATTCCGCCGCGGGGCACGAGGGCGCAGCCGGCTGGAGCTGGTATACCGGCTCCGCGGGCTGGTATCTGCGCGCCGCCGCGGAATGTATGCTGGGGCTGCACCTGCGCGGCGGCAGGCTGTATATCGAGCCGCCCGCGAACGCGCCGCTCTGCCGCATACACTGGGTCGATTTTCACGGCGCGGCGCACAACATCGAATACACCGGCGGCGGCGTACTTGCCGACGGCAAACCGTACGACGGCGGCGGGATAGGCTGATAAAAAACACTACCACTTTTTTCAGCGCCGTGATATAATATTTATAATAGTAGAAAAATGTGAACGGAGGCGTTTTATGGAGATAAAGAGAAGCGAAATAATGCCCGGCGTGAATCTGGCGTACCTCTGGTCTGATAAATTCAAGACCTCGTGCATGAGCCTGACGCTGCTGACACAGCTTCAGCGCGACACCGCCTCCATGAACGCGCTCATCCCGCTCGTTCTGCGCCGCGGCACGACCCGGTATCCGGACATGGAGGCCATCTCCGCGCGGCTGGACGAGCTGTACGGCACGGCGATAGAGCCGGTCGTCCGCCGCATAGGCGAGATACAGTGCCTCGGCTTCTACGCCAGCATCCCGGAGGAGGAATACCTCCCCGGAAATAACGGCGTGCTCGAACAGGTGACGGCGCTGCTCGGCGAACTGCTGCTCTCCCCCGCGACGCGCGGTGGGCTGCTGCTGCCGAAGTATGTGGACAGCGAGCGTGAAAAGGCCGAGGACATTATCCGAAGCCGCGTCAACGACAAGCGCTCCTATTCTGTCGCGCGGTGCATCGAAGAGATGTGCTGCTACGAGGATTTCGCCGTCGGCCGCTTCGGCAGCCTTGACGATATGCGCTCCGTGAACTATAAAAAGCTCACCAAGCAGTACCGCGCGCTGTTGCAGACCGCGCCCATCGAGATATTCTACTGCGGCAGGGCGCCCGAAAAGCAGCTTGTCTCCGCCCTGCGCGATGCGCTGGCGACTTTGCCGCGTGGTGAGCTGGATTACGACATCGGCACCGACGTGCGCATGAACTCCGTCGAGGCGGAGCCGCGCTACGTTGAGGAAGAGCTGGACGTGACTCAGGGCAAGCTCGTCATGGGCTGGCGTCTCGGCGAGTGCATGGACGAGCCGGACTATCCCTCGCTCTATGTGTTCAACTCCGTGTTCGGCGCGGGCGCGACGTCGAAGCTGTTTGTAAACGTGCGCGAAAAGCTCAGTCTCTGCTACTACGCAAGCTCCCTGCTCGACCTGCACAAGGGGCTGATGCTCGTCGCGTCCGGCATAGAATTTGAAAACTTCGCCGCCGCGCGGGACGAGATATTCGCCCAGCTCGACGCGGTAAAGCGCGGCGACATCACGGACGAGGAGCTTGAGGCCGCGCGCTCCTGCGTCGCTTCCGATCTGCGCTCGCTGACCGACAGTCAGGGCGAGCTGGAGGGCTTCTATCTCTCGCTCGCGCTCGACGGGCTTGACTGCAGCCCGCTTGAGCTTGCGGAGCTGTGCGAGGAAGTCACGAAGCAGGACGTCATGGACGTCGCCAACAGCGTCGAATGTGACATGATCTATTTCTTAAAGGGCAGCGGTTCCGAGGAGGACGAGGATGACGATGCAGAAGCATGATTACCCGAATATAGGCGAAACGCTGTACAGCGCCGAGCTTCCGAACGGACTCCAGCTCCGCGTCGTCCCGAAGAAGGGCTTTGCGACGTTCTACGCCGCCTTCGCCGCGAATTACGGCGGAGCCGACCGGCGCTTTGAGCTGGACGGCGAGACTATCGACACCCCGGCGGGCGTGGCGCATTTTCTTGAACACAAGATGTTCGACCTGCCGGATGGCGACAGCGCGATGAATCTTCTTTCCGCAAACGGCGCGGAGCCGAACGCTTTCACCTCCAGCGACATGACCTGCTACTGTTTTCAGTGCACGAAATCCTTTGAGGAAAACCTGCGCCTGCTGCTGCATTTTGTCTCCACGCCGTATTTCACGCCGGAGACGGTGCAGAAGGAGCAGGGCATAATCGCGCAGGAAATCCTCATGGGCGAGGATAACCCCGGCATGGCGATATACTATCAGCTTCTCTGCCAGCTCTATGCGCGTCATCCGATACGTGACCGCGTCGCGGGGACGGTGGAGAGCATTTCCGGCATCACGGACAAGACCCTGTACGGCTGCCATCGCGCGTTCTACGCGCCGTCGAATATGGCGCTGTGCGTCGAGGGCGACGTTGACCCCGAAAGGATATACGCCATCGCGCTTGAAGCCTTGCCGCAGGAGAGGATGCCCGTCCCGCACGCGGACTACGGCGAAGCAGAAGATCTGCTGCCCGCGGAGTGCTTCGCAAGCCGCGAGATGCCCGTCTCCGCGCCGCAGTTTTTGATAGGCGCGAAAATCGCTCCCGCTCCGCGCGGCGGTGAAAGTCTGCGACAGCGGCTGGTCGCTCAGCTCGCACTGCGTCTTCTTGCGGGCGGCTCGTCGCCGTTCTACGCTAGGCTCTACGCCGAGGGTCTGCTCTGCCGCGACTTTGACTATGAGGTCGATTTCGCCGCCGGTACCGGAACGGTCATCTTCGGCGGGGAAAGCCAGAAGCCGGAGCGTGTGCTGGAAGAGCTCAAGGCCGAGGCCGCGCGGATATCCGCCGAGGGCTTAGATCCGGAGCGCTTTGAGCGCGCCAAACGCGCATCCTTCGGCGCGCGCCTGCGCGGATTCGAGGATTTCGATAATGTGTGCGTCTCGCTCGCGGGCGCGGCCTTCGACGGATACGACGCGTTCGCGGCTCCCACAGTTCTGAGCGAAGTCACCGCCGACGAGTGCGCCGCATTCATCCGCGAAAATCTCGCGCCGGAGCGGCTTGCAATATCCATCATTACACCAGTGAGGAATTAATATTATGTCAACTATTCTTACGGCAGCCTTTCAGACTATTCAGCGGGATTCCGCCATCTGCTTCCCGATGCTTGGGAACCTTACCATCAATCCGCCGTCATACTTTACGGTGTTCGGCTTCAAAATCTACTTCTACGGCGTCATCATAGCCCTCGGCTTCATCCTCGGCATAGTATGCTGCACGCGCATCTGCGCGCGCTTCGGCATCAAGGAGGACGACATGTACGACGCCATCCTCGTCATCATCCCGACGGCGATAATCGGCGCGCGGCTCTACTACGTGCTCTTCGAGCTTGACCATTACCTTGCAAAACCCTCGGAGATATTCGTCCTGCGCGACGGCGGCCTCGCCATCTACGGCGGCGTTATCGCCTGCATTTTCGCGCTGTGGCTTGTCTGCCGCCACAAGAAGATCCCGCTGCCCGCGATGCTGGACGTCATCGTTTTCGGCCTGCTCATCGGGCAGATCATAGGCCGCTGGGGCAATTTTATGAACCGCGAGGCCTTTGGCGCGGAGACGGACGTGTTCTGCCGCATGGGGCTTATCAGCCCTGACGGAACGACCATATACGTGCACCCGACCTTCCTGTACGAAAGCCTGTGGAACCTCGTATGCCTGATCTTTCTGGCGGTCTGGGTCAAAGCCGGGAAGCGCCGCTATGACGGGCAATGCATCCTTATCTACTTTTTCTGGTACGGTATAGGCCGCGCGTGGATAGAGGGTCTGCGCACCGACAGCCTGTACATAGGCAGTACCGGTATCCGCGTATCACAGGCGCTGTCAATGGCGCTTGCTTTGATATCATTCATTCTGCTTGTGGTCAACGCCCGCAGGCAGCACAAGCCTGAGGAGCTGTATGTCAACCGCGTCGCGGCCAGTGCAGCGGCCTCGGAAAGTCCGGCAGAAGAAACAGAATCCAACAAGGAGGAATAATTAAAATGGCAGATTACAAAGACATCATTTCCGGTACCATCAACTCGATAGTCGGCAAGGTGAAGGAAGTCGCCGAGAGCGGCGCCGTGCGCGACATCTATGAAAACGGCGCGAACCGCGCAAAGTCCTACGGCCGCATCGCAAAGCTCGCCCTTGAGCTTAACGGCGAGAACGAGGAGCTCAAGCGCGTGTACACCGAGATCGGCCGCCTGTACTACGAGCAGGCCAAGGACGCCCCGGAAGGCTTCTTCGCGCCGCTGTTCGCGCAGGCTGAGGAGATCTGCGGCCGCATCGCCGCCAAGGAGGACGAGATAAACTCCCTCAAGGCCGACATCGCCGCGGCGACCGGCTGTGACGAGGCGGACATCGACGTCGAGATCGGCGAGTTTGACGATTTTGACAACATCGTCGATGCAACCGAGGACAACGGCAAGAACGAGTAAATCAGAAATAAGCTCCGCTTCTGCGGAGCTTATTTTGAAATTATTTGAAATTATATTAAATGAAATGATATACACATGCAAATACGCCTCCCCGCTCGGCGCAATCACGCTCGCCGGGGACGGCGATGCGCTGACCGGACTGTGGTTCGACGGACAGCGGTATTTCGGCAGCACCCTGCCCGCCGACGCGAAAGAGGGGCGCTCCCCTGTCTTTGACGAAGCGCGGCGCTGGCTCGACGTCTATTTTTCCGGGCAGCAGCCGGACTTCATCCCGCCGCTGCGCTATGGCTCCACGCCGTTTCGCAGGATAGTCTGCGACATAATGCTCTCCATCCCGTACGGGCAGACGATGACCTACGGCGAAATCGCGCGGCGCGCCGCGGCGGAGCTTGGGCGCGGGTCGATGTCGGCTCAGGCGGTAGGCGGCGCGGTCGGGCACAACCCGATATCCATTATCATCCCCTGCCACAGAGTCACCGGCACGAACGGAAGCCTGACCGGGTACGCAGGCGGGATTGACCGCAAAGTGCGGCTGCTGGAGCTTGAGGGCACGGACATGAGCGGCCTTTTCGTCCCCGCAAAGGGCACAGCGCTATGAAAGGAAAAGATATGATAGTTTCGCAAGCGATTGAAAAAATGATTGCCTTCTATAAAGGCAACATACACGACATTGACCATTTCATCAAGGTCTGGGCATACGCCAAGACCATCGGCGAGCTTGAGGGGCTGGACTCCCACACGCAGGAGGTCTTGGAGCTGGCCGCCGTAATACACGATATTTCCTGCCCGCTCTGCCGTGAGAAATACGGCAAGGCTCTCGGAAAGCTTCAGGAGCAGGAGAGTCCCCCGCTGGTGGCCGAATTCTTTGAGGGGCTGCCCGTCGCAAAGGAGGACGTGGAGCGCATATCGTGGCTCGCGGCGCATCATCACACCTATACGGATGTGGACGGGCTTGACCACAGAATACTGCTCGAAGCGGATTACATAGTCAACGCGGCTGAAAACTCCCTCCCTCGCGCATCGACCGAGAGCGCGAAGAAAACCGTCTTCCGCACCGCGTCCGGAACCCAGTTGCTCGACTCCATCTTTCATAATTGAAGCAGCATGAATATAGAACAATTTTGGAAAGCCGTTCTTGCCCAAAACGAAAGGGAAATTAGAAAATACTTTCATGCGGACGCCTATGTAAATTGGCATTGCAGCAACGAGCATTTTAGTATCGGTTGACAAGGGCAAACACGGTTTTGGCGGGCAGAAATGCGCCCATA
>OIXH01000131.1_pt1 | contig 94022 bp, 79 predicted proteins | sample 1587741 | NCBI WGS metagenome assembly OIXH01 (sample SAMEA3888916, study PRJEB22519) | human gut metagenome | biome: human gut; feature: human-associated habitat; material: faeces | place: Denmark | collected 2011 | reverse complement strand
TTAATCAAGTTGTCGGGGGTTCGAATCCCCCGTGCTTCACGAAAAAAAGAGACCTTTTTCAGGTCTCTTTTTTATTGTCTGCTGCGGAGTTTATTTACGGAAAAACGGGTAACGGCATCTTTAAGCGGTTTCCTTGTCCTGCTGCTTTAAGATCGGATTGCGCACCATGTTCACGATTAAGGGGATTACCATGATGAACCAGACAATAGGTTCTGCCACGATAATGCCCATGTAACCGATGGCGGGGGCAAGCAGGAAGGAGATGGCAACTTTACCGATTAACTCCAAGGAGCTGGAGAAAACGGGCGTTTTATTGTCACCGAAGCCCTGCATGCTGTTACGGAACAGACAGATAATGGCGGTGACAAAATAGAAGGAAGTGTTTACCTTCAGGTAGAGGGATGCCGTGGAAAGGATGACCTCGTTGTCGGAAGCCGTTATCATATGGACAAGAGGCCCGGAAAGCGTGTAAGCGACCAGAGCCACACCGGCACACCAGATAAAGGTCAGAAGCAGGGTGTCACGCAGTCCGGTCTTGATACGGCTGTATTTGCCGGCGCCTAAATTCTGACCGCAGAAGGTTGCCAGAGTGGTGCCCAGTACGGAGAAGGGCAGCATGAAAATGTTGGTAGCCTTACGGGCGGCGGTATGCGCCACAATGATATCCTGATTGAAGGTATTGATGGTTATCTGCAAGGCAAGGGTGCCTAAGTTTACGAAGGCAACCATGAAGCCCATGGAAGAACCGGTGGCAATCAGTTTTTTGTAAATGATTTTGTCAAAACGGAAATCTTCACGGCGGAGGGAAAGCTCCGGGTAACGGATCTTCATATAGAAGAAACAGAGTACGGCGGAAACAGCCTGGGCTATGACGGTTGCCAGGGCGGCGCCTGCCACACCCATATTTCCGTATTTAATTAAGGTATAATCCAGCACTACATTCAGTACAGCTGCCAGAATTAAGAACAGAAGCGGGGTAAAGGTATCGCCGAGAGCACGCAGGATAGCGGCGCATACATTGTAGAGGGTAGCAGCCAGTAAACCTGCCAGTACGATGCCGATGTAAGCCTTGGACTCTGCCATGAGAAAATCAGCTACATTTAAGGCACCTAAAATCCGGGGCAGGAAAAGCAGGCAGCCGGCACTGATGAGAACGGAAAGCACTATGCCGGACAGAATGGTTCCGCCGATGGCTTTTTTCATGTTGTCCCTGTCACCGGAACCGAAGTAGGTGGCAATGATAATGGCGCAGCCGTTGGTAAAGCCGTTCAGAAGGCCAATCAGAAAGTCGCTTAACGTAGTGGTGGCGCCGACGGCAGCCAGTGAGGTTTCCCCCAGAATGGCGCCGACAATGCGGGTGTCTGCCAGACTGTAAAACAGCTGGAATAATTGTCCGATAAAAAGGGGAATGGCAAATAATAAAATGATTTTAATGGGCTTACCTGTTGTCAGGTCTTTCATGGGGAGTCCCTGCCTTTCTGTAGATTTTGTAAAGCCGATTATTTCTAATCTATAAGTCTATAAGTAAAACAGCATTATTATGGGACAGAAAGCGAAAAAAAGCAAGAGCAATATTTGGATATTGACAAATCTTATGTCCTCTGCGTATACTAATTAGGTATGTTTGATATGCGGATATGGTGGAATTGGCAGACACGATAGATTTAGGTTCTATTCCGAGAGGGTGCAGGTTCAAGTCCTGTTATCCGCATGAAAAAGAGCGCGTGAAAAGAAAAATTGTCTTTCACGCGCTTTTCTGGCAAAATGCAGAAAGGGGAAGAGGATTATGAAACAAAGGAAAATACTGAAAAAAGAAAATACCGTGTATTTCCTGTCCCTTGGTCTGCCCATTCTGCTGCTTCTGGGCATTTTTATATACCGTGGAATTTATCCTTTCGGGGAAAACAGCTTCATGTATTCCGATATGTATCACCAGTATGTGCCTTTTCTGACGGAGTTCTGGGAAAAGCTGCACAGCGGGGAAAGCTTAGCCTATACCTTCCGTATCGGACTGGGGACCAATTTTACCGCTGTTTATGCGTATTATCTGGCAAGCCCGGTGTACTGGCTCTGCTATTTTGTACCCAAAGCCTTTCTGATGGATTACATGACCTATTTCATTGTCTTAAAAATCGGTCTGTGCGGTTTTACCATGTCCTATTATCTGTCGAAGCATTTTGACACAAAGGACATCCGCATCACTTATTTTGCCATATTTTACGCTATGTCCGGTTATGTGGCGGCATACAACTGGAACCACATGTGGCTGGATTGTCTGCTGCTTGCTCCCATTGTGATTTTAGGGCTGGAAGAACTGGTGCGGAGCCATCGCTGCCGGCGTTATATTCTGAGTCTTACCGCCTGCATCTTTACGAATTATTACCTGTCTATTATTCTCTGCGTATTTTTAGTACTCTATTTTCTGATGGAGCTTTTCACCAACGGTCTGAAATTTAAGAATAAATGCAAATCAGTGCTTCATTTTACCGTAAGCTCACTTTTGGCGGGAGCCATGGCGGGGGTGCTTTTAGTGCCTCTTTTCTTTGCCATGCAGACCACAGGCTTTCATGACTTTTCTTTTCCAAAAAAAATTGAGGTCTATTTTGACGGCCTTTCCATGATAGCAAGGCATGTGCCCATGCTGCAGCCGGAGAGAGGCCTGGACCACTGGCCCAATATTTACTGCGGGGTATGTGTGTTTCTTTTGGTGCCAATGTATATCTGGCACAAAAAAATAAGCCCGAAAAAGAAAATCGGTTACATTATCCTGCTTACTGTATTCTTATTGAGTTATTCGGTCAATCTGCTGAACTATATCTGGCACGGATTTAATTATCCCAATTCCCTGCCGGCAAGACAGTCCTTTTTGTATATTCTGGTGATACTTACCATGTGCTGTGAGGCAGTGCTTAAGCAGAAGGAAAACGGCAGATGGCAGACGGCTGCCAGTACTCTGACGGGGCTTGTCCTGCTGGCGGCATGCGGCATTTTTGTGACAACGGACGGGTTGACCGTGGAAGTCATGGCATCGGCATGGATATTTTTAGCCGGATATCTGCTTTTAAGTATTGTTTTTGCTATATTCTATCAGAAAAAAGGCTGGAAAAAGATTGCAAACTGGGCTATACTGCTTTTGGTCTGTACCGAAGCGGTACTGAACATGGCATACACCAGTGTGGAGCCTGTCGGACGTAATTATTACCTGGGCAGGCAGAGGGAATACGAGAGTATTGTTGCCATGATAGAGGAGACAGACCCGGGACAAAGCTTTTACCGGATGGACAATCTGGACCAGATGACGAAAAACGATGGCGCCCTGTCAGGATTTTCCTCCCTGTCCGTTTTTTCTTCCACCACCAACAGCCATATCCGGTGGATTTATGATAAACTGGGAATGGGCGGCAGCAAGGTTACTTATCATTACAAAGGAGCAACGCCTTTTGCGGAAAGTATTCTGGGATTGCGGTATCTTCTGATGGATGTGGAGGAGCCGGACACGTTTCTTTATACGAAGATAGGAGAAACAGAGGATTTTTACGTCTATCGGCAGAACTATTCGCTCGGTCCGGGATTTTTTCTGACGGAGAAGGAGTTTGACAGATGGAATACCATTCTGACAGAGAGCAACAGCAGCGCCTTTGCCATTCAGAATGCCCTCGTAAGAGAGCTGGGAGTGGAGCAGTCCCTGTTTAAGGTCGTTGATAAGGAAATTACGGAGCAGAAGGAAGACTCCTTTACGGTTGACGTACAGGAAGACGGATATCTGTACGCCCTTGTTTACTCAGAGCCTGAGGGCAAGATTTTCCTTTCTTCTAAGGGAGAAGAAAGGGAGCTACAGAAGGTCAGTGACGAATATCTGCTTCGGTTGGGGTATTTTGAGAAAGGGGACAGTTTTACCGTCCGCTCCGAGGACACCGCCCTCTCTGAGGACACCGCCCTCTCCGAGGGCGGGGAAAAAATCTGGATACGGCCGTACCGTATGCAGAAGGAAGTCTTTGAAGATGTCATGGATATTCTTTCCGCACGGAAATTTACCGTGGAAAGCCGGACTGCGGATACTATAAGCGGCAGTGTTACGGCAGAGGAAAACGGTTACATCTGCTTCAGTATTCCGGCAGAACTGGGATTTCAGGTATGGGTTGACGGAGAAAAGACAGATTACGCACTGCTTGCGGACGGGCTTATGGCGGTACCGTTGACCGGGGACACCGGGGATAACGGTGACATGCAGGATGTTAGAAACATCCATGAGATACGTCTTGTATATAAAGCACCCGGATTAAAAGCGGGACTTTGCCTCAGCGCAGCGGGCGTTTTACTGTATATACTTATTTATGGAAGAAATTCCGCAAAAAAGAAGGGAAAAGAGAAATGACAGGAAACATTATTATCGGGCAGTCAGGTGGACCTACAGCCGTAATCAATTCGTCGGCAGCGGGAGTTTACAAGGCGGCCAAGGCAGCAGGCGTTAAAAAAGTATACGGTATGATTTACGGTATACAGGGATTCATGGAAGACAAGATACTGGATATGGACGAGTACCTTTCCGACGATGAAGGCATTGAGCTTTTAAAAAGGACGCCAGCCGCATTCTTGGGCTCCTGTCGTTACAAAATGCCGCCCCTTACGGGTAATGAAGAGATTTACGAAAAAGTATTTGAGAGAATGGAACAGCATGACATCGAGTGCCTATTTTATATAGGAGGAAACGATTCCATGGATACCGTGAAAATGCTTTCCGATTATGCGTCCATGCATGGCAGGAAGCAGCGTTTTATCGGTGTTCCCAAGACCATTGACAATGACCTTCCCATTACCGACCATTGCCCCGGCTATGGTTCCGCAGCAAAATACATTGCCACTTCCTTAAAGGAGATCATCCGCGACAATGCGGTTTACGGGGATTACCGCACATCTATTTTAGTAGCGGAAATCATGGGCAGAAATGCCGGCTGGCTGACAGCGGCTTCCGCACTGGCAAAGGACAGCTCCTGCGAAGGCGTGGATGCCATTTATCTGCCGGAGGTGGACTTTGACATTGATGCTTTCTTGGAAAAAGTAAAAGAACTGGCGTCGAAAAAGAAATCCATTGTCATTGCGGTTTCCGAGGGTATTCATCTGGCAGACGGCAGGTTTATCTGTGAAATCGACAGCCACGGCAATGACAGAGTGGATGTGTTCGGACACAAACAGCTTTCCGGCTGCGGCGTGTATCTGGCGGGACTTATCCAGAGCAGACTGGGTTACAAGGCAAGAGCGGTGGAACTTTCCACCCTGCAGAGAGCCGCTTCCCACATGGCATCCCTGACCGACATCAACGAAGCCTTCATGGCGGGAGAAGCTGCATTTGCGGCATGCGAACAGGGACTTAGCGGCAAGATGATCATTTTCACCAGACCGGAAGGTGAAGAATATAGCTGCGGCACGGATATTTCCGATATTCATGCCATTGCCAACATCGAAAAGGATGTGCCGAAGGAATGGATTGGAGCGGACGGCTGCAGCATCACGGAGGAGTATCTGGTATATGCAAGACCGCTTATCATGGGAGAGCTGTTCCCCATTTACGAAAACGGCTTACCCAAGCATCTGATACGGAAATAGGAATAGAATCTGATACGCGGCAGGAAGCTGCCATAGATAAAATGAGGGAAAACGGAGGATATTTTCATGGATTTACGGGAAAAATGGAATGCACTGACACAGAAGTCTTACGGCAAAGACCTTGCCGGCTGTACCGAAAAGGAACTGTATTACAGCTTACTTGATTTAACCAAGGATGAAATTGCGGAAAAACCGCTTATTTCCGGCGACAAAAAGGTTTACTACATTTCTGCCGAATTTTTAATTGGAAAGCTTCTGTCCAACAACCTGATCAACCTGGGTATCTACGCGGATGTGAAAAAGATTGTGGAGTCCGTCGGCAAATCCATGGCAGAGGTGGAAGAAGTGGAACCGGAACCTTCTTTGGGTAATGGGGGCTTAGGACGTCTGGCTGCCTGCTTTATGGATTCCATTGCCACACTGGGACTTCCCGGCGCCGGTATCGGCTTAAATTACCACTTCGGTCTTTTCAGGCAGGTATTTACCAACAAGCTGCAGGATGCCAAGAAGAACGACTGGATTGAAAAGGATTCCTGGCTGCGCAAAACGGATGTGACCTTTGATGTGGAATTTGGCGATTATACCGTAAAATCCAGGATGTACGACATTGATGTGCTGGGATATGAAAACGGTGTCAACAAGCTGCATCTGTTTGACTTAGAGACCGTGGATGAAAAGCTGGTAAAGAAGGGCATTGATTTTGACAAAGAGGATATTGAAAAGAACCTGACTCTGTTCTTATACCCGGATGACTCTGACGAAGCAGGCAACCTGCTGCGTATTTACCAGCAGTATTTCATGGTGTCCAACGGCGCCCGCCTTATCATTAAGGAAATGAAGGAAAACGGTTACGACCTTCACAAGCTGTACGAGCATGCGGTAATCCAGATTAACGATACCCATCCGACCATGGTTATCCCCGAGCTTATCCGTATTCTTTTGATGGAAGAGGATTTCACCATGTCCGAAGCCATCGATGTGGTAAGCAAAACCTGCGCTTACACGAACCATACCATTCTGGCGGAAGCACTGGAAAAATGGCCTCTTAAATATTTACAAAAGGTAGTTCCCGCCCTCGTTCCCATTATTAAGGAATTAAACAGGAGAGTGGCGCTGAAGTATAAAGACGAAAAGGTGCAGATTATCGACAAAGACGGCCGTGTACACATGGCGCATATCGATATCCACTACGGATTTTCCGTAAACGGCGTGGCTGCCATTCACACCGAAATCTTAAAGGAAACCGAGCTGCATCATTTCTACGAGATTTACCCGGAGAAATTCAACAACAAGACCAACGGCATCACCTTCAGAAGATGGCTGCTTTCCTGCAATGAGGAGTTGACAAATCTCATTTCCGATACTATCGGGGACGGCTTTAAGAAGAATGCGGATGAACTGGAAAAACTGCTTGCGCAGGAAAACAACGAAGCATTCCTGGACTCTTTGGAGCAGATTAAGAAGCAGAAGAAAGCAGAACTGGCTGCTTACATCAAAGAAAAAGAAGGCATTACCGTCAATCCCGACTCGGTATTCGACATTCAGGTCAAGAGGCTGCATGAGTACAAACGCCAGCAGATGAATGCACTTTATATTATCCATAAGTACCTGGAAATCAAGTCCGGTAAGCTGCCCGTGCGTCCCATTACCTGTATTTTCGGTGCAAAGGCGGCGCCTGCTTACATCATTGCCAAGGATATTATTCATCTCATTCTGGTAATGCAGGACATTATTGCAAAGGACCCGGATGTAAGCCCCTACCTGCAGGTGGTTATGGTAGAAAACTATAACGTAACCTATGCGGAGAAGCTCATTCCCGCCTGCGATATTTCTGAGCAGATTTCTTTGGCATCCAAGGAAGCCAGCGGTACCGGCAACATGAAGTTTATGTTAAACGGTGCGGTAACGCTCGGTACCTCCGACGGCGCCAACGTGGAAATCAATGAGCTGGTAGGCGACGACAACATTTATGTATTCGGCGCCAAGTCCGATGAGGTCATTGCCCATTACGAAAAGGCGGACTACAAGTCCAGGGACTACTACGACAAGAGCCCGGTTATCAAGGAAGCCGTAGATTTCATTGTCAGCAAGAAAGCTCTTAAGACCGGACACAAGGAAAATCTGCAGAGACTGTATAAAGAACTGCTGAACAAGGATTGGTTCATGACCTTACTGGATTTAGAGGATTACATTGCCACCAAGGATAAGATGCTGGCAGACTTTGAAGACAGGGACAAGTGGAAGAAGATGATGCTGCACAATATCGCAAAAGCAGGATTTTTCTCCTCCGACAGAACCATTGCCGAATACAACAGAGATATCTGGAAATTAAAATAAGAAAAAGCAGCTTCGGCTGCGGAGGATGCCAAAGATGCGGCAGGAAAGGAAAGTCCTATGAGAAGAAGCGGCGTATTGTTGCCCATAGCAAGTTTACCGTCAGCGTACGGTATCGGAACTTTTTCCAAAGAAGCATATGAGTTTGTGGATTTTTTAGCACAGGCGGGACAGAAGCTCTGGCAGATTCTTCCCTTAGGACCTACCGGCTACGGGGATTCCCCCTACCAGTCCTTTTCCACCTTTGCGGGAAATCCGTATTACATTGATTTGGAAGCACTGATACAGGAAGGATTTCTTACCGAAAAGGAATGCAGGGCAGCGGACCTTCAGGATACGGAAGCCTGTGTGAATTATGAAAAGCAGTATAAAAACCGCTACCCGCTGCTTCGGAAAGCCTACGAAACGGCATTTTCCCGGTATTCCTTTGGAGAAAAGAAGGAGTACCTTGCCTTCAAAAAAGAGAATGCCGGCTGGCTTGCCGATTATGCCCTTTTTATGGCGGTAAAGGATGCCCATAAAGGCGCCTGCTTCATGGAATGGGAAGAGGACATCCGGATAAGAAGGCCGGAAGCCGTGAAAAAGTATGCCGGGAAGTATGAAAAGGACGTGGAATTTTACAGCTTCCTACAGTTCCTGTTTCTGACCCAGTGGGAGAAGCTCAAAGCCTATGCCAACGAAAAGGGCATTGAAATCATAGGGGATATTCCCATCTATGTGGCGTTTGACAGCGCGGACACCTGGAGTAACAGGGAGCTGTTCCAGTTGGACGAAGAGGGCTACCCGATAGCGGTGGCAGGCTGCCCGCCCGATGCTTTTTCCGCAACGGGCCAGCTCTGGGGCAATCCTTTATATGACTGGGAATATCATAAGAAAACCGGTTTTGACTGGTGGATGAAGCGTCTTGCCCATAGCTTTGCGTTGTATGATGTGGTGCGCATTGACCATTTCCGTGGCTTTGATGCCTACTGGTCGGTTCCTTACGGGGACAAAACCGCCGAAAACGGCAAGTGGTGTGACGGACCCGGCTATGAACTGTTTGCCACTATGAAAAAGACTCTGGGAGAGAAACAGGTCATTGCGGAGGATTTGGGATTTTTAACGAAACGGGTAAAGCGTCTGGTGAAAAGAACCGGGTATCCCGGCATGAAGATATTACAGTTTGCGTTTGATGCGGACAACGACAGCGAGTACCTGCCCCATCATTACAATAACAACTGCGTGGTCTACACCGGCACCCACGATAACGATACCACGCTCGGCTGGTATTGCACCTTGCATAGAAAAGATAAAAAATTTGCGGATGCCTACCTGCAGACAGGGCGCAGCAAAAAAGAAGTGCAGTGGGCGTTTATCCGCGCAGCAATTGCGTCCGTAGCGGATACCGCCATCATTCCCATGCAGGATTACCTGGGGCTGGGCAGCGAGGCGCGTATCAATACGCCTTCTACCTTAGGTGAAAACTGGCAGTGGCGCATGGAAAAAGGCGCGGACAGCGCCCTTGCGGAAAGGATGCAGGAATTAAATAAGCTGTATGCCAGGTAGCATACAGCCTGTTGGAAACGAATGATGAAATTATGCCGTTTCGCAGTATTTACCTGGCGGCGCTTAAGTCCAGCTTACTTAGGTAGGAATTGTGGTAAGCCGGGTCGTAAGTCACATCCTCTAAGAACCAGTCGGGAGGTAAAAATGTCTCTGCGGCTATTTTACTTCCGAATTCCACTTCTGCCATAATAAGAGGAGCGAAGGGTTTCGCAAACACATCCAGCTCAATGGTCAGGGAATAGCCCTCCGGCGGCTGGGTGTTTTGTCCGGTAAACTGTGGATTTTTAAGAGGGATAAGGTAACGCTTCTTGGAGATGATATTGCCGTCGGCTTTCTCAAGAAGATGGTAATAGGAATCCTTGTTGAGAGGAAGGTTGTACTCTTCTCTTGCCATCATGCCTTTGCCTTTGTAGGTCAGGTAAAAAGCATCGTCCTCGCGGCGGATGCGTACCACCGGGTCGGTGTTTAAGTAAGCCTGTTCAATAATGTGAAAAGGATAGGAGTCCAGATTGTCCGGTAATTTTCTGACTGTAAATTTGCGCTCGATTTCCATAGAGAGTCTCCTTTTGAGGTTCTGATTATATTATAACTTTTTTTCGTGGGAACACAAGCAATACTTTGCCGCTTCCGGTAAAGATTTTGCCGGGAGCCCACAAATACAATATATGTAGGAAGGATGAGAAAATATGAAACAGATTGCTATTTTTTTAGCGGAAGGTTTTGAAGAAATTGAAGGACTGACCGTAGTTGACATTTTGCGGAGAGCAGGTATTGCCATTGATATGGTATCTATTACCGGCTCTGTAAAAGTAACCGGTTCCCACGGCATTGAAATCACGGCGGATAAGACCATTTCCGCAACGGATTTTACAAAGCTTGACATGATCGTGCTTCCCGGCGGCATGCCCGGTACCAAAAATTTGGAGAGCTGTGAAACCCTGATGAAGCAGGTGGATGCCTTTGCCAAAGAAGAAAAGTACCTGGCCGCTATCTGCGCGGCGCCCAGCATTTACGGACACAGAGGATTGCTTTCCGGTAAAAGAGCCTGCTGTTATCCGGGGTTTGAAAGCCATCTGACCGGAGCAAAGGTAACGGCGGCGGAGGTTTCTGTGGACGGACATATGATTACCTCGAGAGGCATGGGAACCGCCATTCCGTTTGCACTTGCCATTGTGGAAGCCTTCTGCGGAAAAGAAAAAGCGGAAGAACTGGCGAAGAGTATTATTTATAAGGCGTAAAGAAAAGGAAAAAGGACGGACGCTGTTTTCGGTGTCCGTCTTTTGTATTCAGGATGGTATGCAGACATAAATTGACAGAAAATTCTAATTACTTACAAGAAATTACAAAATTCGACAAAAATATCGGAAAAGATATTGACAAAATACGAGCCGCCATGTATAATGAAGTTACAATAAAGAACAGAAGATAAAAGAAAGAGAGGTACAGTCCAACGCACACGTAATGCAAAACATAAACCACATCCAGAAGTTACAAATGAATAGAGTTACCCATAGATAAAGGAAGATTACACCAGAGAGAAGAGAACGGTTTACAAAGGAAAACATCACCGTTACAGTACAATCAGTACAAAGGAAAAGAGTGTAGAAAACCAAAGAAAACATGGATGTGACAAAAAAGAAGAAAACTGAATAGGAGGATAATCCATTGGATATCGAAGTCTGAAGGAGCGCATTGGTTGAAATTTTTAATCGGTGCGCTCTTTCAATTTTAAAAAGTAAGGTATTTCCTGTGGAAATCTGTCGGGAAATAGGTTAGAATAGAACGTATGTAATGTTGATGAGTTTTTAGGAAGGATTTGAAAGATCACTATGGCAGAAAGTACAAATACCATTCAGAAGGAAATACAGGACAGAGAAGCAAAGGAAAAAAGAGAATTACGAAGGAAAAGAAGACGGAGAAACCAGATACTTGCAATCCTTACCCTTTTATTGTTTGTCTGTCTGATTGTGGCAATCATCGGAACCGGCGTGTGGTACATCATGCACAGGGGTGCGGGAAAGACTGCGGGCGGCGGTGCCGCTACGACGGAGGAAACCACGATAGACAATCTGTTTGAGTCGGAGGACGAGATTGTAAAGCCGGAGGAAACGAATACGGAGCCGGCTCTTACACCCGAACAACAGCTGGATGCTATTTTGGATGAAGCGTTTATTTCCCAAATGCCGCTCGAAGATAAAGTGGCAGGGCTGTTTATCGTGACACCGGAGTCCATTACCGGCGTCAACAAAGCCGTGAAGGCAGGCGACGGCACCAAGGATGCACTGAACAAATACGCAGTCGGCGGTATTGTGTATGCTTCCCAGAACATGCAGGATGCGGCGCAGTTTACGGAAATGGTGTCCAACACCACGCTTTACAGCCGTTACGCCCTGTTTACCTGCGTGGCGGAAGAAGGCGGCAGCAGCACCAGTCTGGAAAAGGCGGGACTTGCGGACAAGACGGACAGTGAGCAGGCAATGGGAACCGGAGCCGATGCGGCAAAGGCATATGAGGCTTCCGGCAAGATTGCAGACAGCATGCTTACTTACGGATTAAACTTAAATTTTGCACCGGTTGCAGACCTTGCTACCGTGCAGGACAGCTACTTAAAGGATGTTTCCTACGGAAGCGATGCCGCCCTGGCAGCTTCTTTCGTGACATCTGCCGTACAGGGAATGCAGGAAAAGGGCATCAGCAGCTGCTTAAAATACTTCCCGGGTGCAGCCGATATGAAGGAAGACCCCGCAAAGGGCATGGCTTCCTCAGAGCGGACGGCAGAGCAGCTTGCAGCAGAGGAATTTACCGTATTTAAGGCGGGCATCGATGCCGGTGCGGATATGGTAATGGTAGGTCATGTGGCTGTTCCGGCGCTTACCGGCGACAATACACCCTGCAGCTTATCTTCCGCAGTGATTACGGACAAGCTGAGAAATGAACTTGGTTTTAATGGGGTTATTATTACGGATGCCATGAATAAAGGCGCCATCACCGAATATTATGAAGCAGACGAGGCAGCCATTCTGGCTCTGAAGGCGGGCTGTGATATGATTTTATGCCCGGATGATTTTGAGAAGGCGTACAACGGCGTGCTGGAAGCCGTACAGAACGGCACTATTTCCGAGGAGCGTATCAACGACTCCTTAAGAAGAATTTACCGCATCAAATATGCCGGTATGATGCCGGAAGCATAATGCGGAAAACAGACCAACATCCATACAGGGGAAAGGACAATTATGTTATTTGGAAAAAAGAAACAGGACGAAAACGAAGAAGTAACAGATAATAAGCTTATGGGCGCTGACGAAGAAACGGAGGAAGGCTTCGCCATGGGTATCCGTGCCCTGTATACCTTGCAGGATACCGAGGATTTAGTGGTTGTCGGCAGGGTGGAAGGAACTGTCCGTGTGGGAGATGCCGTATATATCTCCAATCCGGGAGAGGACGACAGCTATCAGTTTGTGACGACCGTTTTGGGAATTGAAACAGGTCCCAATACCAGGGTGAAAGAAGCATCCGGCTGTCAGGCAGCCCTGCGTGTGGAGCGGGCGTCCCGCTATCAGACAAAGCCGGGCAGCGTGGTATCTACCCGCACCTGTTCTGAAAAATCCGTACACCAGGCATATATCACCGCACTGGGCGATGCCTATGTAACCGGGAAAAAACTGGAGCTTACCGATAAAGATGCGGAATTTTTAAGCCTGACGGACTGTGCGGAACTCTGGAGCCTTTTTGTATGGTTCCATACCAGGGTGGTAAAGGAAGAAAGCGAAGAAATTGTCAAAGAAAATAAGGTAAAGCTGGAAAAGCTGGCTAAAATTATCAGCAGAAAGCTTCTGGAAGCAGAAGTGATTTACTGTGTTTACAGCAAGGCAACCGGAGAGCCGTTTCTGTTTTCCAAGACCGTAGCCAGAAAAGACGGCAGTTACATGTGCATGCCGCCCGCCATCCGCCTGATTACCAGGGCTTACAAGGAAACCCTGAGCGCCAGATTTCCCGAGGATAAATTTGAAATCCGGGAAATTTCCTGCGGAGCGGATAAAAACGGAATTAAGAATTTCTTAGGTGAAAGCTTTTATTTAGACGGAGCCTGCGGCGTGCAGCTCATCAATGAGCAGGTTTCCCTGGCAGCAGGTATGCTGGTGAACAAGCCGGATTACAGTCATCTTCCGGAAGTGGAACGTCCGGTCATGAACCCGGATTTAGAAAGATGGCTTCTGTTAATCGGTCAGATGGAACAGACCGAAAGCGAAGATTCCAAAACGGTTTACAAAGTATATTACCGCTTCCTGGCGAAGGAAATGGTAAAGGCAAGACTGCTTGTGCCCACAAAGGTGGATGGAGAAATTCCCAAGCCGGATGCGGACGGAAAAACCGTCATTCCCAAGGGTGTTACCTTAAGCTTCCCCACCGTTCCCGGCAAAAAGGACAGACCTGCCGTGAGAATGTATACGGACTGGAAGCGTCTGAAGCAGGGGATGAAGGATGATACCGACTGGCAGGGCAATATCCAGACCGTGCGGGGCATGATTGAGAAATTCGACTGTGCCATCAACCTGACGGAGCATGTGAAAGCCGGCTGCTATGTAAGCGAGGAACTGTTTGAGCATATGAAAAATATGCAGTAAGAAAACGGCGGTATGGATATGGAAATCACTACTAATACATTGGTACAGAAAATTGCAGAAGGACGGGAATTCCACCGGGTCATGGAGGACAGCCGGGAGAATTTTACGGATATAACCGTATCGGAGTACCTGAATAGTCTGTGCAGGCAGAGAAATCTGGTGCCGGAGCAGGTCATTAAAAAGGCACAGATTGACCGTACCTACGGGCACCAGCTTTTTAACGGTACCAGAGTGCCCTCCCGGGATAAACTGCTGCAGCTTTCCATCGGGATGGAGCTGGATTTAAAAGAAACCCAGCAGCTTCTTAAAACAGCGGGGAAAAGTATTCTGTATGCCAAAATTAAAAGAGATGCTGCCGTGATTTACGGCATTACGCACCATATGGATGTGATGGAAGTACAAGGGCTTTTAGCATCCATTCAGGCACCTCTTCTCGGAGAGGCATGAAGCGGACGGAAAGATATGGAGAGCGGGATGAAACAGGGGGGAGAACATGGAAAAACAAATGCAGGAAACAGTGGAAGAAGCAAATGAGGGCGTTACCGCCGACATGCTGTTTTCTGCCTGTATAGAAGAAAAGCTGCCGGCAGAAATGCTGGCAGCTTTTGATGTTACGGAATGTTTAAGCAGCAAGCCGGATTGTGAAACCCTGCTTCTTAAGAACAAACAGACCGGACAGAAGGCGGTTGCCAAATGTTATGACCGGACGGACGGCATGCGGCAGCAGGAAATCCTGTGCCTTAAAAACAAGGCCTGTCCGGCTTTTATCGGAAGCTATGAGAATGACGGTTATTTCTGCGTTCTGCGGGAATACGTGGAAGGCGTGCCGCTTTCCCGCTATATGCGGGAAAACTATATGGCAGAAGACCGCATACGGGAAATTGCCGTCGGACTGGCGGAAAACATGCGGATGCTCCATGAGGCGGAACCGGTCGTCATTCACCGGGACATCAAACCGCAGAATATCATTATCAGACCGGACGGTTCTCTGGCGCTGATTGATTTCGGCATCAGCCGCATTTATAAGAAAGGGGCAAAAGAGGATACTGTTTTTTCCGGGACGGAGGAATTTGCCGCACCGGAGCAGTACGGCTTTAAGCAGACGGATATCCGCTCGGACATATATTCCTACGGCGTGGTGCTGTCCTATCTTCTGACCGGAAAGGCGAAGCCCATCAAGGAGCCGGTGACACCGTTGGAAAAGGTGGCAGCCAGATGCTGTGCGTTTGTACCGGAGAAAAGATATCGGGATGACAAAAGCCTGTGCCGGGCATTGCAAAAGACCTCGCGGCAGTACCGGCGGCGTAAGAATAGAATTGCTTTTGCGTCCTGCCTTGCGGGAACGGTGCTTTCTTTCTGCCTGGCTGCCATGGCGGGCTGGTATGTGACGGACAAAGAGGGACGCAGGGTTTCTTTCCGGGAGCCTCTTATCGAAAAGGCGGTATGCGCCTATCTGGGAAAAGAGGAGGGCACCGTTACCTATAAGGACCTTAATAAAGTCCTGGGGGTGTATGTGCAGGGAAATGAAGTTTACACCTCGGAGGATGACTATTACAATCTGGGCTTCCGGTGGTATCTGGACGGAGGAACCGACTACGGCAGCATTCAGAGTCTGGAGGATTTATCCCTTATGCCCAACTTAAGGGAGGTCTGCATCGGCGGCAACCGGGTGCGGGACATTGCACCGCTAAAAGAACTGGATTATCTGGAAAGCGTGGAGCTGCGGAACAATCAGGTGACGGATATTTCCGCACTTGCCGGGAAGGAGTATCTGTACAAAGCCGGATTTCTTGCAAACCCTTTGGAGGGAATAGAAGCACTTGGCACCTGTAAAAATTTAAGACATCTGGATTTGAACCAGACGGGAGATTACGACGGAAGCCCGCTGGCGGAGCTGCATAAACTGGATGAACTGAACCTGCGGGAGGGACCGGATGCCACCGCGTATCTGAAAGGAGCGGAAATCGGGTATTTATCGGTAGGAAGAGCGGGAATGACGGATGTGGATTTCCTCAGGGATGTAACCTTTGTGGAGGGGCTTTCCATCCAGCAATCGGAAATCTCCGATATATCGGCGCTGGCAGGAAGAACGGATATCAACCGTATCAACATGGCAAAGTGCGAGGTGACGGATTTTACGCCGCTATTTTCCATGCCATCGCTTACCTGGGTGGAAATGAGTGCGGACCGGAAGGAATATGTGGATGCCGCCGCGGCAAGTCTCGGGGAGCCGCATTTTGAAATTGTGTATGTGGAAGATTAGCGAAAAAAATTCAAAACATGGGTTGACAAAAGTCCTGTCCTATAGTAAACTATCACTTGTCCTTAGCGGACAAGTAAATGCGCGAGTGGCTCAGCGGTGGAGCACCTCCTTGCCAAGGAGGGGGTCGCGGGTTCGATTCCCGTCTCGCGCTTCCCCTGTTATCTATCCGACTTGCTTAGTCGGATTTTTTTATTGTTTACAGTTACATTGATAGCTTATAGTTCAACGCATCATGCATATTTGCATACATGATACTATAGTTGTTTTTGTACGACAGGATATAGTGATTTTCAGTAGTTCCAATTTCACTATGTCCCATTATGTCACTTATCATCCTTATAGGTACATTGCTGTTGTGGAGCATGGTAGCAAAGGTCTTTCTTATCTTGTGGGAATTGAAATACTCCACATCACACAACTGGCAGAGCCTACGGAGAGTACGGTCTAAACTGCGTACCAGAATAGTGTCTGAACCGTCATATCCTAAATACAGACTGTCATACTTACACTGTTCATGGTGTGCCCTGATTTTCTCATAGATGTACTTACATTCTGGCATGATAGGGATTTCACGCACGGAGTACACGGTCTTTAAGTCGTCCACTACACGATATACCATAGTACCTACCTTTTCACCGTTAATATCACGATTATAAAACTTGCTTTCGGTCTTATAGATTTTGACTACATTTTTTTCAAAGTCAAAGTCATTAAAGGTAAGGCTTGCAAGTTCGCCAATACGCAATCCCATGTAGAAGTTCATACACAGGAGCAGACAGGCACTCCGCTTTTCCGGGTAGATATTCCAACGTATCACGTTATCCATGATGTTTTCTACATCTTCGATTTTAACGGCAAACTCACGGGAGATACCGCTTGTGAGTTGCTTTGTAGGAATGTTACGTTTTATCTTTTCCCAGTCTAAGAGGGGAGCGCCGCCACGACCAAGGTCACGCATAAACGTGATAGGAGAACGTACAATCTGTATTATACGGGCAAGTTCTTTATAAGTGGGTACACCATATTTATAGATAATGGTGGTTAAATCCTTGATTATATCTGTTTCCGTGATTTCTGAAATGCACTTTTCAAGAATAGCCATATCGGAAGAGTAACGGTTATAAGTTACTTCTATACGGTCTAAAGATTGTCCTTTAATATATTTCTGCTTCATGCAGAACCATTCTGCATAGGCATCCTTAAATATGACTTTCTCAAAAGGCTCTAAGTCTATGATGTTTTTATCATAGCCGATTTCTAACCATTCTGCTTTCGTCATTTCCTCTTTTTCCATACCTTTCTTAATTTACGTGAGGGATTGAGAACCGCATCATCATCCGGGTTAATGTTTCCACGGAGTGCAATAATCTCCGCTTCGCTAAGCATCTCATTGTTATCTACGGACTTCTTAAGTTGGTCTACGGTTGCAAGAGTATCATAGTTGTTATAGTCCTTGTCCAGAATAAAGAAACCAGTACGGCGGTACGGTTTTACCAGTTCGGGATTGGCTGCATATTCCAGTTCGTCCGCATCATAGTATTTTTGTACCATAAATCTCCATACCTTGTGACAGGATATACACCGTTGTGTGACAGAACGGAGCAGAGCATCTACTAACTTAAACTTCTGGGAAGTGTAGAAGATAGACATATGGAAATGCCGTGAGGTAATCAGAGTGTTAAGGAAATCCGCATTGATATTAGTCTTAAATTCACGGCTATTCAACTGGCTACTGGCTTCGTCCAGAAGTACAAGGAGTACGGTACGGGTATTTTGCTTTTCATCAATCTTTTTATTTTTGTAAGCGCAACATACAATCTGGGAAAGAGATGCCAACTGCTCATAAGGTACATTATTCAAGGTTACATTGGAAATGATATGTACCTTTTGAAGCACAAACTTCTTACGGTCTTTACACCAGACTTTTTTATTGTTATAACGAAAGAACAGTTTCTGCACGTAGTGCGTTACGGAAAGAGTTTTACCGCCGCCAAAATGGGCGAAGTAGTCGTTAAGCAAACCACCGTCATAGCGGTCATAATCATGGTGCTTAAAGTACCAGTACATATCCTTACAGGCATTTTTTACTGTCTGAATAGGATGCAGTACGGCAAGACGCACACAGACACTTGCCCACATAAGGAACAAAGTTACTGCTATTACAAGAAATATTTTCATTTATGAACACCTCCGAGTACGGCACCGACAAGGGCACATAAGCCGTCAAAGATTATGATAAATACGATAAGTCCGATTATAGCAGTAGGAGTAAAGGCATCTTCCGAGCCGTTTAAGATAAATTGTATTAAGTCGTTCATTTTCTCACCACATTTCTTACGGCAGACTTTATCTTGCCGTCAATCCATATCACTAAGGTTACAAAGAGAAGAGCGGAAACAAGATAATTGATTTTCTTTGTCTCTGTCAATATCTCCGAGAGTGTTTCCACAGGAACGGTTGTACCTGTTTCCATACCGGCAGATGCATCAGAACCGCTTACATCTTCACCAGTGGAATTGTTACCACTTACATCATTACCGCTTACGGTTGTTTCTTCTTTTGTAGGTGTACTTTCAAAAGGGAGATTTCCACTCACATCTTCTACAGGGTTGTTATTACTTACATCTTCCATAACTCTTACCTCACACATCAAAAAACTTCTTGATAAAATAAATCAGAATACCGGCACAAATAAAATATATGACTATCTGATAAACAGAAATTGTATACCCCTCAAGGGTAAAGGTCATTTTAAGTAAATTCATGCCTAAATTTATAAACGATTTTGTCATAAGCATTACCTCAATGAATAAATATGCCGACTATAGCACGTATCACGGCACAGGCGCAGATAACACCAAAGGTAGCATATACACAAGTACGCAACTCCGAGGGAAGAAATCCAAAAATGTTGTTAATGAACGGGGCAACATTCTGCACGGAATTAACAAGGGTCTGAATAAGATTGGTAAAATATCCGAATATTTCAGAGGGCTTAATATTGGTTAAATCACCGATGTTAATACCGCCACCGCCGTTCTGGTCTCCGTTGGTTGGCTCTCTATCCGTGTAAGTTACATCCGTAGAGCCGTCCAGCTTAAAATAAATATCATTACTTTTACCGTAATAAACATAACCACCGTAGTTATAACAAGGTGTATATTTTATATACCGTAAAAAAATCTTAGAAGTGTCGTACTCAATGCCGTTATCATTCTTCATACCTTTTAATACTATTTCCGGCTTTAATGCAGACATAGGTAGACTACCTTTATTTTCACTGATTAAGAAACCTACATCCGTATCATATTTTAGTGCTATCTGCCCGGGAGCAGTTTTATAGGCATAGCCTAAGCAGACACTCACATATGCAGTATCTTTTGTATAATTGAAAGGGTCATATTTCTTCTCAGTGCATCCGTTCCATGTAGAATAGCCAGTTTTATCGGTATTAAAATTTATCAGCTTAAAACCGTCGTCATAGGTAGCCATACCGTCCAACGGAGGGAGTACCTGCTCATAATCACCGGACGACTTCTTATTGACAACTTTCTGAACCTTGCCAGTGGGGGATAATACCACAGAAACAGTACGACCATAAAAATAACTGTCGCCAGACTTATAATAGGGTGTGTATAGCACGGCGGAAATGTACTGTTCTGAAACAGTAGGTTTATATTGCGTAAAATCAATATTGAGAGCATTACCAGTATTCTCAAAAGGCTCCAACGTATGTCTGTCAACAGACATACCACGATAACCATAGATATACTTTACGGCTATATAATGGTTAATAATGGTATGACCGTCATATCTAATTTTGGTGGGAGTACCCATGCCAGACCATGAAGCATTAACAAAATCCGTTGCCTTGAAGTCGATAAAATAATAAGCATCATCATAATGGACATCATCCTCAATATCTGGAATAGTGTTAGGAAGATTACCTGTTTTCAAGTATTCCAATGCCGAAGCCTTTCCGGCTTCGTCAGCCTCATATATAGGAATATCAGTACTTATAGAAGAAGCATAAAAAGACTGCAACTTACTATTACCGCTTACTGTTTCCGCTTCATTGTTACTTCTTCGGACACGACGCAACGTGTATGAAACTGATACACCACTTGAAGATATAGAAGTTAATGAACCGTCATTACCCAAACGATAAAAATTATAGTTTTTCGATACTACAACAACCTTGTCAGGGTCAGGTGAAGTAATCACATCAACATCCGCATCAGAGTGATGCAGGATAACAAGACGATAATTAAGGGAAAAACTTCCATAGTTCCAAAATTGAGTACCAATAAAGTTGGAAGTATAATTAGACGGGACTTCATATGATAAACTATAAGTAAATGTTTCTGTTTCTCCGCTTTCTGCTGCATTGGCTACTACTCCGAAGCAGAAGAACAAGGCTATGATACTAAACAGGGCAAATATGCACATTGCGTTTCTAACTTTCATCATCTACACATCCTTTCAAAATATCAATTCCGGTAGCTTTCTTATAACCCTCACAGGTAACCACGAAAGCAATTAAAAGTATTAAAAATCTCTCTTTAGGTGTAAATTCATCAAGGTTCATTGTTTTCACATCCTTTCAGTAATCAAAGAGGTTTATAAATAAACAAACAAATGACAAAAAAAATAAAAAACAAATGACAAAAATAAAAATGAGTTCTTCTACAGACATATCACTTTTTGACTTGAAGTGTACGTTTCAAGGCATAAATATAGGGTAGCGGTGTGGGATAACCGCTACCCTTTGGATTAGTGTTTTACCATGTTGACGATAACACCAACCAAGCCGACTACCGCACCGAGAATACCGATAGTAAGGAATACACCGAGGGGCGGTGTGGTTAAAATTCCTAAGAACTGCTTTACGGCATCTACTACGAAAGTTACGATACTGGAGTCCAGTACATTGGATGTCGTTGCACCCTGGTCTGCGGCTACTAATCCTAACATCTGTCCTAACGCAAACATCTTCATAGTCGTTTTCTCCTTTCTTAAGTTTTGTGGTTACCGGGAACGGCTCTAAAGAACCATTCCCATATAGTGACTTGCAGTAGCTTCAGGACTACTTACAAGGTGTCACACTTTCGACATTTCCCCAGCGGTTATAATAAATCTGGATTTCTGTTCCAAGGGGAAGATTAACGCACTGTTCAAACATTTCTGACTTTGCGGAGATGTATACCGTTTCTACGGCTTCACCCTCTACACCATTTTTCTTGCCGATACAGTGTAAGGAGATACCCTTTACTTCATTCTGTGTACGTTTACTGATGTACTGCACGTTTGATTTACCTACTACTTTCATTTTCTTTTCCTCTCTTTCTTTTATGTAGGGTTTATGATAATCGCACTATTGCGGTTTATCCTTGCTTATTCAATCATACTTTGGTAATATGGATTGAGGAGACCGCCCAACGGGGAAAGTGAGAACCCCGTCGAGCGAAGCAAATATGTTTTGTACTATATTGATAATACTATAACTATGCACATAGTTCAATATACACTATGCACAAAGTTATCAAAAGAATATAGTACACTATGCACAAAGTGGGAGGATATATGACTTTTGATAAGAAAAGGTACGACCAACAATTTCAAAAAGATAACTACGACAGAATTGCCCTAAACGTAAAAAAGGGAGATAAAGCAATAATTGCAGAACATGCTAAAAAGCAAGGTTTTAATTCAATCACCGATTACATAAAACATGTAATTTATAAAGACATGAACAATAATAGCAACAAAAATATTACCATAGGTGACATAGCACAGAGCGGCAACGGCAACAGTATTAACATTGGATAAGGGGGTTTTTTATGTACGGAAACTTATATGACTATATAGACGAATTATTTAGATTACAAGCAGACGCAATAGAGATTGCATTGATTATAAGTGCATTGATAATATTGATTAAAATATGTATATTCTATTTAATTATTAAGTCAGCAGTATATAACGGCACCAAGCAAGCACTGGAAGAGAGTGTTACACCCAGAATGTTAGGGTTATACGACCAGATTGAAAGAAGTAGGAATAGTCAGAATAACAACTATAATAACAATGCAGTTAATAATCAGCAGTAATGGTAAGTTAAGTTAGCATCTACCCATTACCAAGAAACAGTAAGAGCTATATAACGGTAGTACGTGTTATATATTCTAACTGTTTCTATCCTCTTCCCTACATGACACAAGTGAGGGAAGAGGAAAAAGACCCCACACCCACATTTTTATTAGTTAAAATACGACTAATAAAAATCCGGGGGCACGCACAAAGAAGCGCACCCCGGTCCCCCTATTAACGAATTGTAAGGAGTATAAAATACATACTCCAACAATTCCTAAACAGCCGGAGTGTAAGTTTTAGTCAGTGTGACACGGTAGGTTACTGGCAGACGGCAGATACATTTTAATAGATGCGGTTACTGGTGCTACTACATCCGCTTGACCGCTTCGCTCCAACTGGCTTTCTAATGGTGTAGGGTACTGGCAGTAGGTAGGCTAAGAGTATTATCATCAACACACGCCCGGAAGAGGTTGCGCACGGTAGGCGCATCCCGTGCCGATAGGGTTCTGATGCATAGTGACTACCGCCACGGGTGGCGGTGCATTGACCGCATTACTACATTATAATACAACGGTAAACAGTGGGCGGTCTGCTGCCTTACGGTATCGAACAAAAAAAGCCTTGCACGGTGTCCGATAAATGGGACAGTAGCAAGGCTTTTCTTTTATGTGATTTATGCAGTTACCATGTAGCGATAAACACCTTTGTCAAAGTCGGCACACTCACCGCACACAATGGATAGGGTACGGGTAGCACGCACGGAAGCACCGCAACAGGGGCATACATATTTACGTGTAGAACTGGGCTTCTTGCCGTCCGTGCCGTCTGTACTGGGTGAGCCGGTGGAAGTACCTTTCTTGCCAACTGCAGGAAGTCTGCCATATTCGTTGCGGTTTATGCGGATGTCTTGCCAATCTTTAGAGATGATATACTCTATCAGTTCTTCACTGGGCGAGGTAATCGACCAGCCTATTTTTTTATCGTAGTCAATAATCAAACCGACGCTCTCCGCTTTTTCCTTAAACTTCTTGTTATGATAAGTGCCGCCACGGGAACAATCTTGTATACCATTTTGCAAGTGGTAGATATGCACCATTTCATGAAGCAGAGTTGAAACTACATTTTCAATAGGGCGGTCAAGAGTGCCAGCGCCTATATTTAACTCATAGCGGTACTCTGTATCTTGCTTTTCTACTTGCCAAACCTTGCCTACGGTTACATGTCCATAGGCTCTGGGTGTGGACTGTATCGTGATAACGGGTTCTTCCAGTTCGCCATTAAATTTATCGTGATTGAGTTCTCTATACAGTTTTTCAAGGTAGCCGGTTACACGGCTATATTTTACTAATTCTTTCATACAAAACAATCTCCTTTCTTGCGAGGGTATACCCAGATCCTAACGGCTACGCCGTTTAGGTCTGGGAAACCCTCTTTTGTTTATTTCAAGATTTCATACAACCGACTACAAGCATGTACGTAGTCAAGTCCTACCTTTTCACCCTTGAACGTGCCGCCGTCTTTTCTCCAGTTGAGAAAATCAAGTAACATGTCGTAGTGTTCGTTTACGGCTTCTTCAAAATCCAAAATTGATATAAAGTCTTCATTCTGAATAAGTTCGCTTATGTAAGCATCACCGTGCCGGGCAAGTTCCATTATCATTTCATTTTTTGTCATGCTTTCAGTCTCCTTTCAGTGTGCCGGAGCAACCGCTCCGGCAAGTATATAACAGTTTAATCTATAGGCTTATATGCTCCATATGTAATAACAGGGTATTTTTCTCCAATGTTAAAAGTATAATCCGCACGGGATATAGGAGTCTCGGACGGTGTCAAATAATCTGTATAGACTATGCATGTTACCCAAGATACCGTAGTGCAAGGACCCGTTAAAATAGCGGCTTTTTGCATATATGAAATATAATGCATAAGGTGCTTTCTTGCGTTTCTTGAGTTGCTTTCAAATGAACAGGGAAGAAATCCAAGACCCTCTTTTGTGTCTACTCCATTTTTATCTTGTAAACATCCGGTAACAAATACAGTATACTTTGCTTTTTTCATATTAAATCTTTCCTTTCGTACAAAACATAATTGATAGGTACTGTATAAGGTGTGCGCACTTCCTTACTACTCTTTGATTATACTACACTATGCACATAGTTACCATATACACTATACACAATGTTTCTAATATACTTTGTGCATAGTGCATATATTTTTGAAAAATGCACATCAAAACAACCTTTTTGAATATACACTTTCAACAAATAACTATGCACATAGTACATGCTTTTTGTGCATATTGACAATAAAAAACGGCTCCCACCAAAAAGCGGTGGGAGCAGCCCCTAAATCCCCTAAAGGGGACTTTAATTAGATTTCTTATTATCGTCCTTATTCTGAAAGGGCGCATCAAAACACGGTTTCCAATCGGATTTTATATATTCCTGGCAGTCTACTATATGCACGTCTTTACCGTCAAAGACTTGTACCTCTTTTATTCTTCTTAAAAAGGCTTGCCATGTTTTATCATCCTCACGTTGAATAGTAGGGTATTGGTCTCTAAGGTCTATATTCGATATGATATAGACTTTAGTAAAACAGGCTTGCTTGTTGCAATAACGTGCTTTCAGTTCTACTGGGTAGCCGTCCAGATAGTCGAGCATCTGCGTCATCTGCAACGAGGAACGGAACTCATCAAAGACTATTACATCCTGTCCTTTATAACTATCAAAAGGGTGGTCATAGTCTGTCACACGGTATACCTTACGGTAACCGTAGGTTTCCATGACAGTACGGGTTTTTCCTGTTCCAGTAAGTCCCCAGATATAGGTAGTACGAACATTTCTCCAACGGTCTGCGTTATCTTCGCAAAGAAGTGTTTGACGGACTCTTTCTATCTTGTCCATATACATCATGTACTTAGGGTCTGCTGCCAAAATTTCACCGTCCGTATAGCCGTCTTTTATCATGTCGTAGAGGTCTGCAAGGTCATTTCTTGCACCCGGTCTTTCTATAGGCATTTCACCAAACTCTTCGTGAGTATCTCTATGATTGGTAGTACCTTTTTCGGAGTTGAGCCATTTACCTTCCTTGAATACATAATCTCTGTTTTCTTGTGAAGTACCACGGGCATAGTCACGGTGCGCTCCGGGAAAGATGTTATGTAATCTTTGGGCACGTATACCATTATCACGATATAAATAAATATGGGTATGGTAAGTGCCATTTTCACCAGTCTCATCAGACATACACCAGTAAGACACTTTTAACTTTAGCAGCAAATCCTTAAGAACCTCATGAGTAAAACCTTTATCAATAGGATTATTTATGGTGAGCAACCATTTACGTGAACGTAGATTTTTATAGACATCAGTTTCTTTCAGTACAGACATATCACACCTCTTTGGAACATGGCACAGAGGTTACAGAAAGTCGTGTGCCAAAATAAACCCAGTAAAATCAAGGCTTTGCGGTATGTTTGGCACATGGCACAGAGGTTACGGGTAATACTGACCCGTAACCTCTGTCTTATCACACTTTGATGTGCACTTGACAAAAGTACACTTTCAATGTATATTGTCTACATCGGTAACGTGTGGGTGGGTTGCCAAGGCAATCCCCACCCACACACAAGACAATTTTCAAGTGTGTAATTGCGTGACGGGCATACGGGTTCGATTCCCGTCTCGCGCTCTTTTTTATTCCTTGAGTAGGTCAAGGAATTTTGTTTTTTTGTGTTACATTTCGACGGAACGAAACGATATTCGGAATGTAGCACTTTTTTTATATGGTGTCAACGGTCAGACGGATGTGGCTGGCGGGACTTTTGCGTAAACTTCTTCTTGCCCTCCGCCCGTAAAAAAGTTACAATGAAGAAGAACAGTAAAATCCGAAGAAAAGGTGGGGTTACAATGAAGCTTACATTTATTGGTGCAGACCACGAGGTAACCGGAAGCTGCCATTGCATTGAAGTTGGGGACAAATGCATTCTGGTGGATTACGGAATGGAACAGGGAGCGAATGTGTTTGAAAATGCAAAGCTCCCGGTAGAGGAGGCCTGTGTGGACTATGTGCTGCTGACCCATGCGCATGTGGACCATTCCGGTATGCTGCCTCTTTTATATGCAAAAGGATTCAGAGGACAGGTATTTACGACGGAAGCTTCCGCCGATTTATGTGAGATTATGCTGCGCGACTGTGCGCACATTCAGGCAATGGAAGCGGAATGGAAAAACCGGAAATCCAAAAGAAGGGCGGATTCGCCGCTGGTGGAGCCGGTATATACCATGGAAGATGCGGAAGGGCTCATACAGCGGATTGTGCCCTGCCGTTATGATGAAATCATTGATTTATGCGAGGGTGTGAAGATCCGGTTTACGGATGTGGGGCACCTGCTTGGTTCTGCCAGCATAGAGGTGTGGCTGACAGAAGGAAATTCTACAAAAAAAGTGGTATTTTCCGGGGATATCGGCAACAAGAACCAGCCGCTTATCAAGGATCCGACCTATACGAAGGAAGCGGATTACGTGGTTATGGAGAGTACCTACGGTGACAGACTGCACCCCGAGGTAAAGACGAATTATGTGGAAGAACTGGCAAAAGTGATACAGGAGACCCTGGATGCGGGAGGCAACCTGGTTATCCCTTCCTTTGCCGTGGGCAGAACACAGGAAATTTTATATTTCATCCGGAAAATCAAGGCTGACAATCTGGTAACGGGACACGGTAATTTCCCGGTATATGTGGACAGTCCCATGGCTGTGCGGGCAACCTCCATTTTTCAGGACAATATTTCCCAGTGCTTTGACGATGCGGCAATGGAATTGGTGAAACAGGGTATCAATCCCATTTCCTTCCCGGGACTGAACCTTTCCATTACCAGCGAAGAGTCCAAGGCCATCAACTTTGAAGAGACACCGAAGGTTATCATATCCGCCTCCGGCATGTGCGAGGCAGGCCGTATCCGGCACCATTTAAAGCACAATCTGTGGAGACCGGAAAGCACCGTTTTATTTGTGGGTTATCAGGCAGTCGGCACACTGGGCCGCGCCATCATAGAAGGAGCAAAGGAAGTCAGGCTGTTTGGCGAGCCCATTGAAGTCCGGGCTAAAATCAGACAGTTTAACGGACTGAGCGGTCATGCCGACAAAAACGGTCTGGTTGAATGGATAACGGCATTCACCGAAAAGCCGCGGAAGGTCTTTGTGGTGCACGGAGAGGACAGCGTCTGCACGGCGTTCGCAGAGTGTCTGATGGTGGAACACGGCATCAAGGCGTATGCGCCCTACAGCGGTACTGTATTTAACCTGGCAACGGGCAGGTTTGAATACGAGGCGGACGGTATTCCCGTTAAAAAGAAAGAGAAGCCGGTTACCGGCGTTTATGCAAGGCTTCTTTCCGCCGGTCAGAGACTGCTTGGCATTATTAAAAAGAACGAAGGCACAAGCAACAAGGATATGGCAAAATTTGCAGACCAGATTATCGCACTCTGTGACAAGTGGGATTTATAAAGGAGCAAAAGAGTGCTGGAATAAGAGAGACCTGCAGAAAAGAAAGGGATAAGATGAGCTACGCGGATAATGTTTTTATTAACATGTGCAAAGATATTTTAGAGAACGGAACCAGCACCGAAGGGGAAAAGGTCAGACCCCACTGGGAGGACGGGACACCCGCCTATACCATCAAAAAATTCGGCGTGGTGAACCGGTATGATTTATCAAAGGAGTTTCCCATTCTGACCCTGCGCCGGACGGCACTCAAGAGTGCCACGGATGAAATCCTCTGGATATGGCAGCAGAAGTCCAACAACATTCATGACCTGCACAGCCATATCTGGGATGAATGGGCGGATGAGAACGGCTCCATCGGCAAGGCATACGGCTATCAGCTCGGAGTCAGGCACCAGTATAAGGAAGGCATGATGGATCAGGTGGACAGGGTAATCTACGATTTGAAAAACAATCCGTTTTCCCGCCGCATCATGACCAACATTTATGTGCATCAGGATTTGCATGAGATGAACTTATATCCCTGTGCCTACAGTATGACGTTTAACGTGACCCAGAAAAAGGGTGAGGATAAGCTGACACTGAATGCTATCTTAAACCAGCGTTCCAACGATGTGCTGGCTGCCAATAACTGGAATGTGGTGCAGTATGCCGTGCTTATGCATATGCTGGCGCAGGTGTGTGACATGCAGGTGGGAGAAATGGTGCATGTGATTGCGGATGCCCATATTTATGACAGGCACGTTCCTATTATAAAAGAACTGATTACCAGAGAGCCCAAAGAGGCACCGAAGTTCTGGTTAAATCCCGATATTCATGATTTTTACCGGTTCACCCGCAACGATGTAAAAGTAGAGGGTTATGAATTCGGTCCCCAGATAGAAAATATCCCGATTGCCATTTAAGGCAACCGGGATATTTTTTCTTAATACCCGAGTTCGGCAAGGAGCTCTTCATACGTCAGGCGTCCGCTAATATATTCATAATCTCCTTTTTCAAATTGCTCGAGTTCTTTTTCGGTGAAAATTTCTCTGCCATTTGCAAACATGGGACCATCACCTTCGAATTCCTCATCCTCATCCGGATAGTCGTTATGATTTGTATCAATGAAGGCGTACACTTTTATGCTACCATATTGTGTGACTTCATGGTCACGGTTCATCTCATAGTATACGGCACCGTGGATGGCACCGGCCTGTTCTGAATAATATGCACGAATTCCGTTCTTGCCGGGACAGTATTCTATACCGGGGTTTCCGCCGGCACCGTATCCCCAGCCATCCATGGCCTGGTACAGGGTTCCGTCTTTGTAGGTATATATGTATATGTTAAAGCCGTTAACCAAAACCAGCTCGGGAATGCCGTCATCATCAAGCTGTATTAAATCATAGGTGACACTGTCCGGCATGTAAAGACGCAGAATATTCACTAAAGCAAGGTAAGCTTCCTGATAGCTCTCAAAGCTGCCGTTATCCTTGCCTTTTGTCAGAAAGAGGTACACATTGGCAGCAGTCATTTCAAATTCGGCGGGAAGCCCGTTGCCCGGAGATAAGGCGATGTCGTGAGAGAATGTAGCAAAACCGAAAGATTCCGACATGTCACCAAGGTACACGACGGCTATTGAGGTATCTCCCCAGATTTCTATGAAAATAATGTCCGTATTGTTGTCGTAATTTACATCATAACAGCCCATATCGGAAATGCCCCGGAAAACTTTGTCGGAAACTTCATCCGGAATATAGCCTAACAAAGAACCGAGGCTTTCTTCTCCACGCATGACTTCCATATGATAGCCGGGATAGTCTTCTGTCGGTAACAGACGCAGGGCCAAGGTTCCGGGAAACATGCTCAGTTCACAGAGAAATTGCTGTTCGGAAATTTCAGGTGGAATAAAAGGCCGGTCTTTCATGGAAGAATAGTAGGACCCGGAGGATGCCTTTTCGGAAACAGGTAAATCCGCAGAAAGAATATTACGGAAGGTTTCCTGCGCCGAAACGGCAAATGCGGGAGCACTGAGGATTTTTTGGGGGAAAAGCAGGGACGAACCGGAGACGGCAGAAGGTTTTTCCGGTGTGTTTCCGCAACCGCAGAGAATAAAAAGCGGGCATAAAAACAAGAGCAGCTTATAAAGAATACCGATAAAATTTTTCGTCATCGTAACATTCCGTCCCTTCCCAAATTACTTTTAAATTTATAACTTATTATAATAAAATTATATAAATATAAAAGGATATGTGTCAAGAAATTTCCAAGCTTGAAGAGAAAACATTTTTTGTGTATGATGGAAGCAGAAAAAATACAGTCCGGAAAGGCACAAAGTTTGCAGATTACGGAAAGGCATGGTGAGGATATGAACATTATTGTAACGGTGGATGAAAACTGGGCTATCGGCAAAGGCGGGGATTTTCTGACGAGAATTCCGGCGGAGCAGAGAAACACCGACAGCCTGACACTCGGAAAGACCATTATTATGGGAAGAAAGACCCTACAGGCGCTTCCACAGGGACAGCCCCTGTACGGCAGGGAAAATATTATTCTGACACAGGATGCGCAGTTTGCACAAAAAGGGGTGACGGTTGCCCATTCCGTGGAAGAACTGGAAGAGCTGCTGGCGGAAAAAGAGCAGGAAAGCATTTTTGTATATGGCGGAGAAAGCGTATTTAAGGCGCTTTTACCCAAGTGCGACACGGCGTATGTTCTTTATATAGAAAAATCGTACGATGCCAATCGCTTTTTTGAGAACCTGGATAGAAGCGAGGGATGGGAGCTTACCGAAGAAAGCGATGAACAGACCTACTTTGACATAACCTATTATTTTAGAAAGTATGAGCGAAAGGCATAGGAGAAGTAGTTGACTTTTCGTAAAAAAAGGATAATAATTGTAAAAAAATATAGGAGAGGAAGTACAGATTATGGAAAATACAACGAAGAAAAACATTGACTGGAGCAGCATCGGTTTCGGTTATATCCAGACAGATTACCGGTATGTATCCAATTTCAAAGACGGTGCATGGGACGAAGGCACCCTGACAGAAGATCCTAATGTTGTACTGAATGAATGCGCAGGCGTACTCCAGTACGCACAGACCGTATTTGAAGGATTAAAGGCTTATACCACAGAGGACGGACACATCGTAACCTTCCGTCCGGACTTAAATGCAGAAAGAATGATGGATTCCGCAGCAAGACTGGAAATGCCCGTATTCCCCAAGGAGAAATTTATTGATGCTGTCAATAAAGTAGTGGCAGCCAATGCGGCATATGTGCCCCCTTACGGCAGCGGCGCAACCCTTTATATCAGACCTTACATGTTCGGCAGCAACCCGGTTATCGGTGTTAAGCCCGCAGACGAGTACCAGTTCAGAATGTTCTGTACACCCGTAGGTCCTTACTTCAAGGGCGGCGCAAAGCCCATTACCGTTAAAATCAGTGACTTTGACCGTGCGGCACCTCACGGAACCGGACACATCAAAGCCGGACTTAACTATGCAATGAGCCTTCATGCCATCGTAACGGCACACAAGGAGGGTTATGCGGAAAATATGTATCTTGACCCGGCAACCCGTACCAAGCTTGAGGAAACCGGCGGCGCCAACATCCTGTTCGTAACCAAGGACGGCAAGGTTGTAACACCGAAGTCCGACAGTATTCTTCCTTCCATTACCAGACGTTCCTTAGTAGTAGTGGCAAGAGACATCTTAGGACTGGAAGTAGAAGAAAGAGAAGTTTACAAGGATGAACTGAAAGACATGGCAGAATGCGGTCTCTGCGGTACAGCAGCCGTTATTTCTCCTGTCGGCAAGATTGTTGACCACGGCAATGAAATCTGCCTGCCCAGCGGTATGGACGATATGGGCCCTGTTACCAGAAAGCTTTATGAAACACTGACCGGTATTCAGATGGGACGTATCGAAGGTCCTAAGGGATGGATTCATGTTATTCAGTAAAAATAAAGGAAAAGGAAAACGGCTTGCGGCAGCGTTGCTTTCCGTGCTGATGCTGCTTGCGGGCTGCGGCAAAAGCGGCAGTACCACGAAGGTGGTGCTGACCACCGGTTTTGCCAAGGACGAAGTGTTCAAGATAGAGAGCATGTCCTGCCGGGTACCGGAAATCATGCTGTATCTGACAACAGTGCAGAATGAATACAAAGAAGTATTCGGCGAGCAGATTTTTGAAGTGAGCCAGAACGGCGTCACTTTGCAGGACAATCTGAAAGAAACCGTACTGGCGCGGATAGCCCAGATAAAGACACTGAATCTTATGGCACAGGAGCGCAAGGTAACGCTGGACGATGCGGAAAAAAGCAGCGTGAAGGCGGCAGCCGATACGTTTTATGCTTCCTTGGATGAAAAGGAAATCGAAACCCTGAACCTTTCCGAAAAGCTTATTCTGCAGATGTATACGGAATATGCGCTGGCGGAAAAGGTATATGCCCGTATTATTCAGGACATCAATCCCGAAATCAGCGATGATGAAGCCCGTATGGTAACGGTGGAGCAGATTTATATCCGCACGTATACCACGGACGGAAGCGGCAAGCGGGTGGAATATGCCGAGGCAACGAAAACGGCAGCCTACAATGAAGCAAAAGAAGCTTATGCACTGGCTACGGACGGAGCCCACGATTTTGCAAGCGTGGCGGCACAGTACAGTGAATATGCGGACATCCAGACTTCCATCGGCAAGGGCCAGGTATCGAAAGAACTGGAAGATGTGGTTTTTAATATGAGTACCGGTGAAATCAGCAATATTATTGAGGATGAAGACGGATACCATATTCTGAAATGCGTAAGTACCTACAACCGGGAAGAAACCGACCGCAACAAGCAGACCATCATGGAGGAGCGGAAGAGGGAAGTATTCGGCGAAGAATACGACAGCTATGTGGAAACCCTGACAAGGACCCTGAATGAAAAGCTCTGGAATGAGATTACCTGTATTCAGGACCCGGAAGTCACCACTTCCGATTTTTTCAAGGTGTTTGATTCGTATTTTCTATAAATTTAATAAAGTTTATAAAATTATTAGCACTCACGATAAATGAGTGCTAATTTTTATATTGACTTTTTGCCATGACAGATTTACACTACATTTATGTGATGAAATAAGCCTGCGTCGGGCAGGCGGTATTTTAGTATAGGAAGGACAGTGTTTTATATGGCAGCAAAAAAAGGCAGTTTATCAATTAACAGTGACAATATTTTCCCGATTATTAAAAAGTGGTTGTATTCCGACCATGATATCTTTTACAGGGAACTGATTTCCAATGGCTGTGATGCCATTACCAAATTAAAGAAGCTGGATATGATGGGAGAGTACGAGCTTCCCGAAGGCTACAAACCGAGAATTGACGTGATTGTCAACCCGGAGAAAAAGACCCTTACCTTTAAGGATAACGGTCTTGGCATGACCGCCGACGAAGTGGAAGAATACATCAACCAGATTGCATTCTCCGGTGCGGCGGATTTCATTGAAAAATATAAGGACAAGAGCAACGCAGACCAGATTATCGGACACTTCGGTCTGGGCTTCTATTCCGCATTTATGGTTGCGGACGAAGTACACATTGACACCTTATCCTATAAGGAAGGCGCCAAGGCAGTACACTGGGAATGTGACGGCGGTACGGAGTTTTCAATGGAAGACGGCGATAAGGCAGAAGTGGGCACCACCATTACTTTGTTCTTAATGGAAGATTGTCTGGAGTTCTGTAATGAGTACAAGGCAAGAGAGGTTATCAGGAAGTACTGCTCCTTCATGCCGACCGAAATTTATTTAAGCAAGGAAGATACCAAGGAAACCCAGATTATCAAGACAGAGGAAAAGCTGGAGTCCGATGAGGTTATCGAAACCATCCAGCCCGAAAAAGAAGGCGACGAAGAAAAACTGAAAATCAAAAAACGTCCCGAGCTTTTAAACGACACCAATCCTCTGTGGATGAAGAGCCCGAACGAATGTACCAAGGACGATTATGTTGCCTTTTACAGAAAGGTATTCCAGGACTACAAGGAGCCTCTGTTCTGGATTCACCTGAATATGGACTATCCGTTCAATCTGAAAGGTATTTTATACTTCCCGAAGATTAACATGGAATACGAGTCCATCGAAGGAACCATTAAGCTTTACAACAACCAGGTATTTATTGCCGACAATATCAAAGAGGTTATTCCGGAATTTTTGATGCTCTTAAAGGGTGTTATCGACTGCCCGGATTTACCGCTTAACGTTTCCCGAAGCGCTCTGCAGAACGACGGCTTTGTCAAGAAGATTTCCGACTACATCAGCAAGAAAGTGGCTGACAAGCTGGCAGGCATGTGCAGGACCGAAAAAGAAGAATATGAGAAATACTGGGACGACATCAGCCCGTTTATCAAGTTCGGCTGCTTAAAGGACGACAAGTTCTGTGAGAAGATGACGGACTACATTCTCTTTAAGAACTTAGACGGCAAATATATGACGCTGCCGGAGTGCCTGGAAGTCAATAAGATTGACCCGGATGAAGCAGAAAATGCAACCGATGAAAACGGCAACAAGGTAGAAGCAGAAGTTGTTTCCGACGGTGATGCAGCCGGGGACGGTGCAAACGGCGGCAATGCGGACGATGCTGCCGAGGGTGAAGAAAAGAAGGAAAAGGTTATCTATTATGTTACCGATGAGGTACAGCAGAGCCAGTACATCAATATGTTCAAGGCTGCCAAGATGGATGCCGTGATACTTACCCACAATATTGACCAGCCGTTTATTTCCCAGTTAGAGTCCAAGAACGAGGGCATTAAATTCCAGAGAATCGATGCCGACCTGACAGATACCTTCAAGTCCAAGACTTCCAAGAAAGCGGAAGAGGAAATGAAGGGCCAGGCAGAAGCCATTGCCAAGATTATGAAGAAGGCATTAAAGAAGGACAAGCTGGAGGTTAAGGTAGAGAAGCTGAAAAACAAGAAGATTTCTTCCATGATTACCCTTTCCGAAGAAAGCCGCCGTATGCAGGACATGATGAAGATGTACGCCATGAACGGCATGGGCATGGGAGACATGGCAGAAGAAGGCGAGACCTTAATCTTAAATGCCAACCATCCGCTGGTACAGTATGTAATCGGTCATGAGGAGGATGAGCATGTGGGCATGATCTGCGAACAGCTTTACGACCTTGCAAAGCTGCAGCATGCACCTTTAAAGCCGGAAGATATGACCAAGTTTGTAAACAGAAGCAACGAAATCATGATGCTGCTTGCAAAATAAACCCTCACGGAAAAGCGGCTACATGTAAGGAAAGGATGCGGACAGGCTATGAACGACAAGCTGACGAAAAACGATATCCGTCGTATGGAAGAGGAAATTGAATACCGGAAGCTGACATTGCGTCCGAAGCTTTTGGAGGATGTGAAGGAGGCCAGGGCACATGGGGATTTAAGTGAAAACTTTGAATACCATGCAGCCAAGAAGGAAAAGAACAAAAACGAAAGCCGTATCCGTTTCTTAGACCGTATGATAAGGACGGCGGAGGTCATATCCGATGAGTCCGCCGAGGACGAAGTGGGTATCGACAACACGGTTACCATAGAGTTTACGGACGACGGCAGCACGGAGGTTTACAAGATTGTAACGACCATGCGGGGCGACTCCCTGCATGGTCTCATTTCCAACGAGTCCCCCTTAGGCAAAGCGCTTTTGGGGCACAAGGTGGGCGATGTGGTTTCCGTAGAAGTAAATCCCGGCGCCGGTTATGATGTAAAGATACTGAAGATTGAAAACACCGTGGATGACGGAAGCGATAAAATCCGGAGCTTTTAGGAAAACGAAAGGGAGCTGTGCAAACAGCCCCCTTTTTTCGTGCATCCGCATAACAAGTTTGGAAAGAAAATTTTTTCTTTACGACGGCTCTGCAATCCGGGTGACGCCCACATAGATGCGGGAGATGGCGTACCAGGTCGGAAAGTCCACAACACCGGTGGCGGGCAGTCCGAAAATGTTCTGGAAGCTGCGGACGGCAGCAGCCGTAGCGGAACCGTAGATGCCGTCTGCCGTAACCTTCGGAATGGCAGGGTAATTCTGGGCAATGCGGTTTAACTGCTGCTGGAGCTGGCGCACCTTGTCACCGGAGGAACCGATGGTTAAATCGTAGCCGGGATAGGAAGAAGGAACGCCGGAGATGATATCCGCGGTGTTGATATAAATGTCGTTACCGTAATAATAACGCAAAATCTGGATGGCGGTATAGCTCTGGTCACCGAGGTATTTGGAACCCCACTGGCTCAAACCGGAACAGGTCACGCGCTGCCCGTCGCAGTAGGAGGTAAAAAGCGGCTGGCGGATGCCGGGACGGGAAACGTAGTTGGTAAAGATGCTGTCCACTATCCGGTTGATGTTCTGGTAGGTGTTCCTGCCGTAAATCCATTTCTGGTCGTAGGCGGTGGAACTGGTAATGGTAAAGTTATAGCCCTGGTTCCGGTACCATTCCGTGTAGACGCGGTTCAGCGTAAAGGACATGATAGCCAGCACGTTGGCATAAATGGTGGATTCCGGCCAGGTGGAATAGATTTCGGAGGAAGCCACGTTTTTGATATAATCCGTGTATCTGACCCAGTAATTCTGGGCGGTGCGGTCGCTGGGAGCACCGTCGTGGACAATGACATATTCGGGCACCACCACACGGCTTAAAACGATTTCGCCGGTTTCCGCAATGGGTTTCACTTCGGATTCGGGAATTTTGGCAGGGTAGCTGCCCCAAAGAGTATGGGCGGGAATGACCACCCTTTTTTCATATTCTTCCGTGGCATCCAGAGGATTCATGCGGATGGGCTGGGTGGAAAGGGATTCCGCTAAGATTTCGGAGCCGCTGACAATGACGGTCTCATAGCCGGAAGCCGTTACGGTAATGGTAAATTCCGAATATGGCTGCACTTCGCTTTCGGGGTCAAGGCTGTAGGATATGTCGGGAGCGGGAAGCTCAATGGTATCGGTCAGACCGGATTCATCGGTGGTAAGCTCCTCTAACACCCGTCCGGGTTCGCCGGTATAGGTAATGGAGACCGTGGCATCCTTTACGGGTATCTGTCCCAGGGAAGAGGTGACGTTAATCCGTAAAAAGCCGGCTTTGGTAAAGAGAGTTGCGTCCATATCAAACCTCATGATTTTTACTTATAGACAGTATATGCCGAATGAAAAAAAGTTTGCCTATTCCTATAGGAAAATGGTATACTGGAAACATGACAGGGCAAAGGGGTGAAGGCATGAAAGAGGTTATTAACAGATTACTGGAGGAACATTTCGAGGACGGAAAGAGTTCCCTTGATTTTTCATGCGCAAATATCGAATTGTCCATTGAAAAGGGCGAAACAAAGGAAGGAAGCTTCCGGATTTATTCCCGTCAGGGAAGCCTTACCAAAGGGCTTGTCTACACAACGGACAGCCGCATGGAGTGTCTGACCACGCAGTTTGTGGGAAACGATGAAGAGATTGCGTATTGTTTCCACGGCGAAAATGTGCGGGAAGGGGAAGAAATAAAGGGAGAATTTTCCATTATCAGCAATCACGGCGAATACAGCCTGCCCTTTACGGTGCAGGTGGAGAAAAAGGAGCTTTCGTTTTCGTTGGGAGAGGTGAAAAACCTGTTCCATTTTGCCAATCTTGCCAAGACCAATCCCGAGGAGGCCATTGCGGCTTTCTATGCACCGGATTTTGCGGACATGCTCACCGGGCAGGACAGACAGTACCGGGAGTATTATTTAGGACTTTCCCACATACCGGGACATGTGGAAAACATAGAAGAATTTTTAATCGGTATCCATAAAAAACAGAAAATCGAATATATCGTACAGCCGGAAATGCTTCTGCTTGACGACCCGAAGGAAGACGAAGAAGCGGTGCTTATGATTACCCGCAACGGCTGGGGCTACACGGATCTTACCGTGGAAACGGAGGGCGACTTTATCCGCATTTCCAGACAGGTTCTGACGGAGCAGGATTTTATGGGAAACCTGTGCCGGCTTTCCGTACATATCGATACGAGCAGACTGCATGACGGCAACAATTTAGGCAGTATTGCTCTGAAGGGCAGTTACGATACCGTGAAAGTGCCTGTGGCGGTGAAAAGACAGCGCCATACAAACGATTACAGACAGAGGCGGGAAAAGAAGGAAATTACCCTGCAGCTTATGCAGCTTTATCTGGATTTCCGCATGAAAAAAATCGGGGCCGGAAGCTGGGCGAAGGAAAGCAGCAGGCTTACGGAGGAACTGCTTTCCTTAAACGACGGGGATTTGTATGCCAGACTGTTCCATGCGCAGCTTCTGATTACGGCGCAGCGGATAAACGAGGTCAAATGGATACTGGACCATGTATCGGAGAGCCTTGCCCAGTCGGCGGTGGAGGACGATGTACTGTGGGCTTACTATCTGTATCTGACGTCCCTCATATCGGAAGAGGAGTCCTATGTCAATAAAGTAACGGACAAGGTGGAAAAGCTGTACCGGAAAAATAAGGACGAATGGCGGATTGCCTGGCTGCTTTTATACCTTTCCGAAGAATACAATAAAAGCTATTCCAAGAGATGGATGTTTTTGGAGGAGCAGTTGGAGAGAGGCTGCTGCAGCCCTGTGATTTACACGGAAAGCCTGCTTTTGCTGAACAGCAATCCCTCCCTGCTGATGCACCTCGGCACGCAGGAGAAAAAGCTGCTTTATTTTGGGGCACGGCACGAAATGATAAGCCTGGATGTGGTGATGCAGCTTACCTATCTGGCGGGCAAAGAAAAGGAATACGATGCCTTTTTACTGAAAATTCTGACTGCCTGCTACCGGACGGCAGCCGATGACGGCCTGCTTCGGGAAATCTGCAGCCAGCTTATGAAGGGCAACCGCACCGGCAAAGAATATTTTACCTGGTATAAGCTTGCCGTGGAACGGGAAATCCGCCTGACCAGACTGTATGAATTTTACATGCAGAGCATGGATACGGAGCAGGTGGCCATAGCCGGTATGGAGCCCATTCCCAAGATGGTGCTGATGTATTTTTCCTATCAGAACAGCCTTCCGTACAACAAGGCGGCGTATCTGTATGCCAATGTTTACAAATACCGCGAAAATTACCCGGAGCTGTACCGCACCTATTTAGGACAGATGGGACAGTTTCTGATAAACCAGATTGGCAAACGGCGTATAAACAAGTGCCTTGCCTATTTATATGAAAATCTGCTGACACCCGAGATGCTCATGGGCGAGCTGACGGATGATTTTGCCCAGCTTGCCTTTTTACAGGAAGTGACCGTGAAAAAGAAGGGCATCCGCCGCGTGGTAGTGTACGACCCGGGAATGGAGGGCGAAAAGGTTTATCCCGTTTGTGACGGGAAAGCCTATGCTTCGCTGCCGGGAGCGGACAGCCGCATCTTATTGGAGGACGAGGCGCAGAACCGCTACATGAATTCCGAGTTTTATGAGGCGGAAAAACTGCTTACCGCAGACAGGCTTTTGAAAGCCGTGGCGCCGCTTGCGGGCAATCTGCATGATGTGAATATCTACCGGTGCTTTGACGGCCTGACCCTGCAGGAGATTACACCGGAAAACGAAAAGCATTTTCTGTATCTTCTTACAGACGAGCTGGCGGGAGAAAAGCTGAAAAAAGAAGTGGCGAAGAGACTGTTCCGGTATTATTTTGAACAGGACAGAACGGAGGAACTGCAGGCATTTCTTTCCAATGTGGATGTGATGTCTTACGACGATATGGAGTCGCGCAACGAAATTCTCCGTTATATGGTGGTGCGCGGTATGGAAGATACGGCATACTATTGGCTGTCGGCGATGGGACCTTACGGCATTGAGCCGAAGGTTTTAATGCGGCTGTGCAGCAGATGGATTGAAAAGACCGGGTATGCAGAGGACAGCGCACTTACGGAAATGGTGTATTATGCTTTTACACACGGAAAATACGATGAAAGATGTCTGCAGTATCTGATTTTGTATGCCAAAGGCACCATCCGCATGCTGCGGGATATCTGGAAAGCAGCCGTGGGCTTCTGCGTGGATACTTACGAGCTGAATGAACGGATGCTGACGCAGATGCTTTTCTCCGGTTCTTTCGTGGGAGAACGGATGCAGATTTTCAAAAGCTATGTGGAAAACGGCGCCAGACCGGAAATTGAAAAAGCATTCCTGGCGGAATGTGCCTATGAGTATTTTGTAAGGGACAGTGTGACGGACCGTTTTATTTTTGATGAAATTGCCGCCATGAGCCGCAGGGGCGACGGCGTGAAGAAAATCAGCTGTCTTGCCTATGTGAAATATTTTGCGGAGAATCCGGAGGAAGTGGATAAGGACACGTTGCCGTTGCTGGCTGTTTTTATCCGCAGCCTGGTGGACAAGGGTATTATGATGAAGATGTTCACGGCTTTCCCGCAGATTACGGATACGGATATTTTAGCTCTGCAGGACAGAACCATTGTGGAATACAAGGCATCCTCCCCGGACAGCCGCGTGATGATTTATTACCGGTATGCGCCAGGGGACAGCTATGTGCCGCAGGGAAATGCCTCCTACGGCAGAAATGACAATTCCTACTTTGTGGAAGAAATGAAGAAAGTATACGGCGGGGTGTACAGCAAGGATTTCGTGCTGTTCTACGGCGAAAGCCTGCAGTATTACATCATGGAAGTGGTGCAGGACAAGGAGCAGGTAACGGAAAGCGCCACCCTGCAGAAGAGTGATACGGTTATGGCGGAGGGCAGCTTTGCTTTGATTAACGATATGAGCATCAGCAGCGCCATGCAGGACTATGCCACGGTGGACAAGCTGTACGAGGAATACCGCCGGAAAGAATTTATGACAGGGAAGCTGTTTAACCTGCGGTAAGCAAGGCGTTCAGACAGAAAAGCAGATTACCCTGCGGTAAGCGAGGCATTCAGACAGAAAAGCAGTTTACCTGCGGCAGGAAAAGGCAGGATGCGGAAAGGAGAAGCGGATGAGGGAAAAATGGTTAATAGGATATGACCTTTCGGACAACTATGCGCAGATCAGTTTTCTGTCCGACAAGGCGGCGGAGCCGGAAACTTTGTCCGTACTCCCCGGTGCGGAGAAGTATCACATCCCCTTATGCCTGTGCAAGAGAAAGGGCTTTAACCAGTGGTTTTACGGTATGGATGCCCTGAAGCATAAGGAGGAAGGCGAGCTGGTAACGGATTTGTTCCAGCTGGCAAAAAAAGGGGAGCCGGTGGTGATAGAGGAAACCGGATATGACCCCATTGCCCTGCTCACCCTTTATGTAAAAAGGAGCCTGTCGGGACTTAGTGTCATCGGCGATACCGACCATGTGGAGGCATTTATGTTTTCCTGTGAGAGTCTGGATGAGAGAACGGTGGAAGTATTAAAGCAGGTGGCAGCAGGCCTTTCCTTAAAAACGAAGAACTTCTTTTACCAGAGCTATGCGGAAAGCTTTTATCAGTACATGGTGCATCAGCCGGAGGACATCTGGGTAAGGCAGGTGCTTTTGTGCGATTACCATTCGGATGTGATGAAAATATACCGGATGGAATGCAACAGACGAACGACCCCCATGGTGGTCTACATAGAAAAAGACGAACGGAATTTCTTTGCCTGCGGGGATTACCCCGAGGAGGAAGAAAAGAAACAGAACGTTTTTACACAGATGGATGAAAAAATGCTTGCCATGGCGCAGGAGCTGGCAGAGGGGCAGATGATTACCTCTGTATACCTGATTGGCGAAGGCTTTTCCGAGGAATGGATGAAGGAGTCGCTGCGGTTTTTGTGCAGGAACCGCCGGGTATTCCAGGGCAACAACCTTTACAGCAAGGGCGCCTGCTATGCTTTACGGGAACGGCTGTATCCCACGGAGATTTCCGGCAGATATGTCTTCCTGGGCGAGGATAAGCTGAAAGCCAACATCGGCATGAAGGTTTACCGGCAGGGCGAGTCCTCCTATCTGGCACTTTTAGATGCCGGCGTAAGCTGGTATGATGCCAGATTTCAGACAGAGGTGTATCTGGAAGAGGGCAACAGCTTTGATATTGTGCTGACACCCTTAAACGGCAAGGATGCCCGTTACGGCAAGGTGACACTTACGGGACTGCCGGAGAGGAAGACGCCGACCAGGCTGTATATTGAAATTTCCATGACGGGAGAAAACAAAGTCCGTCTGTATGTGGAAGATTTGGGATTTGGAGAACTTTCGCCGTCCGGTTATCAGAAATGGACGGAAAACTTTGAGATATAAAAAGGAGCGGACAGAATTGGGAAAGGTATTGCTTAGCACCGGTGCTTATGCAAAAACTCCATATTATCTGGAAGGACTCGGTGTCCGGGTCTATTCGGCGGAGGAACTCTGCTATGTCCTGAAAGAGGATGCGTTCTTTTTAGACAGGAGCATTGTGGACAGAAAGCTTATCCGCTGGATAGAAGAAGAGCTGATGCTGCCGAAGCTGGCGGCTGCCCTGTACCCCCTTCTGCAGAAGAAGACGGACCCGGGGACTTTTGCCGGCATTATCCTGCAGTATGTCCATCTGTATGAAAACGATGTCATCAAAAAGACCGAGGCGGTTTACCGGGAGGGAGCAGGCTTAAGCCCCTTTGAAAAGCAGAAAAACAGGGTGGACCATCTGCTGACCGACGGCAGATACCGCACGGCTGTCCGGGAATACGACAAGCTCTTAAAGGAGCTGCCGGAGGAAGAAAAGCTGCTGTCCACGGCTATTTACCATAACAAGGGCGTTGCATTCAGCCGCCTGTTCTGGTATGAGAAGGCAGCGGAAATGTTCGAAGAGGCATACCGGCGGAACGGAGAGGAAGAGGAGCTTACGGCTTTCCTGACCGCCAAAAGAATGCAGCTTCCCGAAAAGGAATATGTGGCATTTGTAACGGGCTCGCCCGATTATTATGAGGCAAGCATGCAGTTGGAACAGAGGCTGGAGAAAGCAGCGGAGGACTGGCAGCAGAGCGAAGAAAAACGGAATACGGAGGAGCTTCTTTTTAAGAGACAGACGGAGGAAGCTTCGTATTATTACTCCGAAATGGCAAAAAACATCGAAAGTCTGCAGGAAGAATACCGGGCGCATGTGGCGCTGTAAACGGCGGAACGGACAGCAGACCGGGATTTTCATAAAAGACGCTTTGCCGGCGGCAGAAAGGAACAGAAGGTACCATGGGCTTATTTAGTTGGCTTTTCGGCAGGAAGAAAAAGCGGGAACAGGACATAGAAGAAGGAATTTCCTACGAACGCGACCGGGTGGATTTCAAACAGCCGGAAGAAAGAAAACAGTATATTGAAAACTGCCTGGAGCAGATGGCGGAGGCGGAAAAAGAGCTTACCCTTTTAAATGGCGAGTACAGCCTGGTGACCTCCTATCTTACGGATATTGAGGAAATAGAAGCGCTGCCGAAGGAACAGACGGAAGAGATACAGGTAAGCGCAGGAAAGCTGGTGGCGCTGGAGCAGGAGCGGAAAAAGTACCTCACCAAAACCCGCATGAGCAATGCCGAGTACGACAAGATGCAGGCACAGGAAAACGAGGTCACGGAGGGGATTGAGAAGCTGACAAAGGCGGAACAGTACCAGAAACTGATTAAACAGGATTTGGGTAAGCTGGACAGCGAAAAAAGCGCCTATGATTACCGGAGCAGCGAGTTGTACGGCAAGTTGAACGACTGCCGGGGCATGACCATGATTGTACTTATTACTTTTGTCATCTGTATAATTATGCTGCTCATTTTACAGTTCGTGTTTTCCTACCAGACCATCGTTGCTTTTTATGTGCTGATTGCGGCAGTGGCGGTGGCATTGCCCGTTTTATTTTTCCGGTATCTGGATATGGAGAAGGAGCTGGAGCGAGTGGAAAAGGCGAGAGTGCGTCTGGTGCAGCTTCAGAACAAAGTAAAAATCCGTTACGTGAACAACACGAACCTGCTGAACTATTTATATATGAAGTATTCCGTGGAAAATGCCGCCAAGTTAAAAAAGCTGTGGGAGGAATACCAGTCGGAAAAGGAAGAACGCAAACAGTTTGCGGAGGCGGAGGCCAAGATTGACTACTACCGGGAGAAGCTTTTGTATTCCCTTTCCCGTTACCGGGTAAAGTCGCCGGAGAGGTGGTTCAGGCAGCCGCAGGCACTGCTTGACCATAAGGAAATGGTGGAAATCCGCCATGAACTGAACACCCGCAGGCAGGCGCTACGGGAACAGATGGAGTACAACAGGCAGCTCGCAACCCAGGCAGGGGATGAAATCCGCGCCGTAGCGGCAGAGTATCCTATGTATGCGCAGGAAATCAGCCGCATGGTGGACGAAGCGGAGCGGAAGTTTGACAGTTGACTTAAGAAGATGCACGTTATAAAATGAGCCTTGGAGACAGCGCTCTTACAAAACAGACAGGAGAATGAATTTATGAGTACAGACGTATACACAAGCCCGTTATCGGAAAGATATGCCAGCAAGGAAATGCAGTACATTTTTTCACAGGATATGAAATTCCGTACCTGGAGAAAATTATGGATTGCCCTGGCAGAAACGGAAAAGGAACTGGGTCTCGCCATTACACAGGAACAGATTGACGAGCTGAAGGCACATGCGGACGACATCAACTACGATGTGGCAAAGGCAAGGGAAAAAGAAGTCCGCCATGATGTTATGAGCCATGTTTATGCATACGGTGTACAGTGTCCCAAGGCAAAGGGTATCATCCATCTGGGTGCGACCTCCTGCTACGTTGGCGACAATACAGATATTATTATCATGACAGAGGCATTGAAGTTAGTAAAGAAAAAACTGGTGAATGTAATTGCCGAGCTGGCGTCCTTTGCAGACAAATACAAAGCACAGCCCACACTGGCGTTTACCCATTTCCAGCCGGCGCAGCCTACCACTGTCGGAAAGCGTGCCACTCTGTGGTTACAGGAATTTTATCTGGACTTAGAGGATTTGAATTATGTACTCTCCACCATGAAGCTTTTGGGCTGCAAGGGTACCACCGGTACACAGGCATCCTTCTTAGAGCTTTTTGACGGAGACCAGGAAAAAATAGATAAGATTGACCCCATGATTGCGGAAAAGATGGGCTTCAAGGACTGCTTCCCCGTATCCGGACAGACCTACTCCCGTAAAGTAGATACCCGCGTGGCAAACATTCTTGCCGGTATCGCCGCATCCGCTCACAAAATGAGCAACGATATCCGTCTTCTGCAGCACTTAAAGGAAGTAGAAGAGCCGTTTGAAAAGAGCCAGATTGGTTCTTCCGCCATGGCTTACAAGAGAAATCCCATGAGAAGCGAGCGTATTGCTTCCTTAAGCCGTTATGTGATGATTGATGCCTTAAATCCCGCCATCACCTCCGCTACCCAGTGGTTTGAAAGAACTCTGGACGACTCCGCCAACAAGCGTCTGTCCATTCCGGAAGGTTTCCTTGCCATCGACGGTATTTTAGATTTGTGCCTGAATGTTGTGGACGGTCTGGTGGTTTATCCCAAGGTAATCGAAAAGCATATGATGAGCGAGCTTCCGTTCATGGCTACCGAAAACATTATGATGGATGCCGTAAAAGCCGGCGGAGACAGACAGGAGCTTCACGAAAGAATCCGTGAGCTTTCCATGGAAGCCGGAAAGACCGTCAAGGTAGAGGGCAAGGACAACAATCTGTTAGAGCTGATTGCCGCAGACCCCGCGTTCAATCTTTCCCTGGACGACCTCAAGAAGTCCATGGACCCCGCCAAGTACGTTGGCCGCTCCAAAGAGCAGGTAGAATCCTTCTTAACCAAGGTCATTGCTCCGGTCTTAGAGGAAAACAAAGCCATACTCGGTGTAAAAGCGGAAATTAATGTGTAAAACATCGCACGACATATAAAACATATAAATAATAAAAGAGAAACGATAGCGAAGGATGTCCTGCCATAAACGACAGGGCATCTTTTTTGTTACAAATATTTAAGAAAATAATTGGTGAAATGAATACATGGTTATAGTATAATAATCAATAAGAAACAAACGAAATAGTAAATGTTGCCATGATCAAAATTTTACGACAATAAACAGAAAGACAAGTATTTTACTATACAAATCTAAAAATGTCAAACGACTATTTGGAAAAATGCAGGATAAACAACTCGACTATTATTCCTTTTACAAATATGAAAAAATATGTAGTAATAGAAGTACAAAGTACTTTGATGGATACATATAATACTGTTTTATTAGGCTGAAAATGGAGGTAGAGTATTTTTATGAGGAGATTTTCTAAAATTTGGAACGGCGCTAAGTAGTTCAGCTGAATTAAGCAAAATGGATTTTTTTGAAAAAAAAGGTCACATTATATTATTTTACGAATGGATTGATGAAAGCACAGTTTTGGTATGTGAAACGACTGTATCTGATGGAAAAACAGTGGTGCATACTAAAAAATCAATCAACTTTTAATAAATGGAAGTTACCAGATGAGAACACCATGGTAACAAAGTTAAAAATTGGATAATCAAAGATTTATACAATATAATCAAATAATGAAAGGCTCATATAGGTTTGTTTATATGTAAATGTGAATTTTAAGATGTTTTATGTTGATAAATGTTAATAATAGGAAAAGAAGGTGCCTTATTGAAAAGATATATTTTCATAATATCAATATTACTTTTTCTTTCTGGATGCAATATGAAACCAATATCATCGGAACGTATATCCAATGTTGAAACAATTGAGTCTTCAGAGGAAAGAATTAATGCTGAAAAAGAAGAAACGCAGGAGAGTAGTAAAGGAACAGTAAACACTGGGAATGTGCAGAAAGTCATAAGGCTGGGAGAAAGTGTTGAATATGAATGTATTTCTATAGAAGATACATCACTTCAACTTATAGGAGAAGAGGCAAAAGGCTGGAAAATAGATATTAATAGTGATGATATTCCAGAAAAAATTTATATGAACTCTATAGGAATCTATATAGATGGCATACTTGCTATTTCAGCAGAAGACTGTGGGGAAAACCTGTGTTTCTGGTTAGTGGATATAGATAAAGGAGATGGATATATAGAATTACTTACATATCACGATATGGCTTATGATTTATGGTATTATGACAAGAAAGGAAATATCAAATCAGCAGGAAAAAGTGTATGTGGTTGGTACGATGTTTATGCTGAGTACAATGAAGCAACAGATATACGTAAGCCTATTAGAATAGATGAACAAACTGTAAGCTTTAAGGATTGGTTTTTTTTGTTTGATAGTTATAGTATGAATGCATATTATCAACTAGATGAAAAACATCAACTTTATCCTGTGCCCAAGGAATATGAAATAGAAAATCCGCATCCTATTGCTTTTATTAATCAGAATAAAACCTTAAAGTTATATCATGAACGTGACAGACAAGGGAATTTCTCAATTATTTCGGAACCAACTGTTTTTATGCTGACAAAAAGTGATGGAGTGTTATGGGTATATCTAGAAAATTACATGGGAGAATCAGGATGGATATATGTAGAAGAAGGCACCGTAGGAGATTTTCTTATTAATAATGAATTAATAGGGGACGATTTTATCGGATATAGCAATATGCCATAAATACAAAATAATTGACCATAAATCATAGACATGATAACATAAATATATCAAAAAGGTTTATGGAGATAAATAATGACTACGCAAAAACATACACAAGAAGAAATTGGCAGTAAGATTAAACAGCTTCGGATAGAAAAGAAGATGACACAGGCAGAATTGGCAGAGAAGATGAATGTATCTTCTTCGGCAATATCGAAATGGGAAAAATGAGCGGATATACAGAAGAGGGAATTTTCTATGAGGTTGGAGAAGAAAAGATACTTCGTGCCTCGGGAAACTCCATCACAGTAGAGAGAAAGGTACGGCATGAGGGAAAAGTAATTCCCAACCGGACATTGCAATGGACAGAAAAGATAGGCAGCTACACGTATTCGGGTACACTTTCCTTAGCAAAGTTTGCTTATTTAAACGGAGTAACAACGGCAACTTATCAGGGAACCTTGTATAAACAATAAAATAACCTTGTGAAAAGCATTTCGGTTTTTCTATAAATATACGAAATTAAGAAGTTCTGTTTTGAGGAGAAGCCGGAATGCTTTTTTACTTCCTGTTTTAATGAAATTATAAGAAATTAAATAATGAAATAAAAGCACTTATTTTATAATTATAAAAAAATAGGATTATTATGAAAAAATTAAAAATAATCATTACGCTGTTTATAATAGTTTTTATGTTAGACGGTTGTGATAATAATAAAAAAATAAGAATAGACCAGGCAGAAAAGGAAAATGGGATAGAAACAGAAGTTTCTGAGAAAGGAAGGATTACTGCTGGAGCATATTATGTTGCAGCTTTGGACGAAAAAAATAAAATACATATTGCATGGCAGACAGATTATACATTTTATGCTGAAACAGAAAATACGGATTGGGGTCATATTGACCGACTACTTAAGAATGAGGAATTTCCATTGGCAATATCGGAAGATGAAAAGATAATTGTACCAAAGGGACAATCTGCTGAAGAACTTATGATTGCATGGCAGGACGCTATGCGTGAATTGCCGGAAGATGCAGTATTGGGTAACTCTTTTATCTTCGATTATGAGAATGCAGAAGAGATAGAAGCATGGGAGGGGCTCCGTTTTGCAACTGGACAATATCCTAAGTGCATGATTGGCGTATTGCAAAACGGAATGTTATGTGGTGCAGGTATAGATGAGGAGTTGTTGACACAGATTTTACTGTGGAAGGATATAAAAGAGGTTGCATTTTTGTATAGGGGGACAAAGATAGTTGCAATAGATAAAGAGGGGATTGCCTATGCACAGGGAGTGGATGTGACTGCATGGCCACATATTAGAATGGTTGTATCTGGAAAAAATATGTTTTTTGGTCTGACAGAAGAAGGAAATGTGGTTCATACAGATTTTATTTTTGAAGACGATTATTCTACAGAGAAAATGCATGATATTGTTTCTATTGCAGTGGGGTATGATTGCAAAAAAAATCAAGATGTAATTTATGGTATCCGAAAAGATGGCAGAGTGGTTGATAATTTTGGAAGGGAAATCAAAGGATTTGAAAATATGAAAGAAATTGATGTTACTACAATAGATGCTATTTTAGTAGGTTTAACGCATAATAACAAAATGATAGTAGGAGAAGGAGCGGATGAAAATTTTTATACATTAGAGAGAGAATACAACAAAGATTATTAAGTTTATATTTTTGCGTCTTGTATGAAACATATTTGAAAGAAAATCATACATATAACGCACGAATAAAAGTAATTCAATCGAATGGATAAAGATTATAGCTGAAAGGTCTATTTTAGTGGAAGCAAAATTACTGCATGACGTTATTTTATGAAGCAAAGAGAATGCCCGCCTCTTGATAAAAAGTTATAAATATGAACACCAAAACGGAGGTACCATGAGGAGACAAAAATGGGGAGTAATCGGACTGGCAGCCATGCTCGGCATAGCGGCTTTGGGCTGCGGTGAGAAAAAGACAGAGCAGGATAATGGGATGGACAATCCGGCTACGGTAATAAACTGGCAGGAAGAAACCAAGGATACACCGGATGTTGTGCAGGGGCAGGAAACGCTGCCGCTGGAACTGCAGAAACTGGAAAAATGGGAATTGAGCGACCTCTATGAACAGGGAGCACTGTCAGAAGCAGAGTCCGTAAGAAATTCCAATCTCCTGAATGAAGGCCGCTTTGTTTTTGACGAAAATGGTCAGATATATTTTTCCCTGCCGGATACATCAGTTATATATACATCCGGAAAAAAAGGAGAAAACCTGCATGTTTTTAAGGACAATCCGGGCTGGTATATGCAGTATATGGACGGATGGCTTTACTACAATGCAGAGAGAGAAAGTCTGCGCCGGGTTAATTGCGAAAGCGGTGAAGAAGAGCCGGTGGCTGAGGACGTCAGGGCGGAATATTTTATAACGGAAGACGGCCTGTACGCAGGTGCGACGGATGGCGTGGGTGTGTTTGATGGCTCCGGCGTAAAGGTATGGGACTCGGCACCGGGAGAGACCGTTCGTCTGATGATGGGAAACGGTATCATAACAGGTTCTTATCTGGGGGACAGCGCAGAGAATTTCGGGAAAGGCTATCTGATAGCCTATCGACTGCAGGATGCAGGCTGCGGTTACATAAGGAAGGATGCCATGTATACCCTTTGGGCGGGGAAATGGTTCAGCTATGCAAATGATGACAATTCCATGGATATTTTAACACGCCATGTTTATAATCTTGAGAGCGGAGAAGATTTTGATTTGGGAAGCTGTTCCTATTATGCGGTCAGTGACGGAGAGGCTCTGTATTACTGGGACAGCAGGTCTGACGGAACATCTGTTTATAAATGGAAGGAAACAGAAAAACAGGAAATCTGCTTTCTGGAAGGCAGTGATGCGGCAGTTACCCATATGTTTTTGGGACAGGATATGCTGTACTGGATTTTCAGGACATATTCGCAGGATGGAGCGAAACAGACCCTGTATTATTATGATTTAGCCACTGATGAAATGGGAATGGTATATGAACAGGAATAATAAAATCTTTATGTTAATAGCTGTCATGAGCGTGTGCCTGTGGTTTTCAGGATGCGGTTCCCAGCATGACGGTAAGCAGAATAACAATACCGATGTAGCGGAACTGACCATACAGAATCTGAGGGATTATTGTGTGGATGAGGGCGGAAAAAATATCTATTTTATTACAACGGAGAACAATACCGTATACAGCTACGGACTGGATGGTACAAAGAACGGAGAATATAGTATTTCCGCAGATGATGCTTACCCGATGCAGTTTGCGGTCTACGGAGGGGAAGACAGCCGGTCATTGTCAAATCTGTGTCTTGCAGGCGGAAAGCTGTATGTATACAGGGAAAATAAGGGAACACTGACAGAACTTGATATGGCAACCGGAGAGCAGAATGTTCTTGCAGTAAGGAAGGATGCCATGTATGTGCAGAAAATGGCAGCAGGAGAAAACACGGTGATGCTGTTGGGCTACCGAGGTGGAGAAACGGCAGCCAGCCTGATAGACAAAATGTCAGGAGAAGAGCTTACGGTGCCTGTGGAAAATCCGGCGGCAGTGGCAGTTGCGGAAAAGGACAGTTATTGGATTAATACCTGTGAAAACGGACAATACTGTTTCCGACTGTACGATGCCGGTACCGGGGAAATTTCGGAAGCCTATGACAGTAATTTTACATATGGGATGTCGGATATTTCTTACGATAAATCGGAAGGTTCCCTGTACGGCTATCTGGTTATGGGGCAATATGTGAAGTTTTCCCCAAAAGACCCGAAGGTTGCGGCACGCTATACGGCTGTAAATGTAGAGGATATTCCCGGACATCTGCAGTATGAGGCAGGCAGAATTTTTATAAAATCATCGCAGGAAGAAACGGTATTTTCTTTTTATCCGGATGCCTTTATAAAGGATAATAAACCGCTGAAAGCCTATACTACATCGGAAATGGCACTCAGTGACTGGGGCGGCTATCAGATAGAACTGGAAGTTCTTGACTGGGAGGAGCTGGCGTTAAAGATGCTTGCCGGCGATTCGGACTATGATTTTGTTATCACATCCACAGATATGGCGCAGGCGGAAACCATCCGCAATGCCATGATGTATACCCCTATTCCGGAGGAGATGATTTCAGACTATTGGAACAACTGCTATCCGTGCATCCGGGAGGGCGCTATTTATCAGGGGGATATCTGGATGCTGCCGCTGAAACTTAGGGTAAAAGGAATTGTTTATCAGGAAGACAATTTAGACGAGTACGGTGTAAATATGCAGAATGTGCATACGGCGGAGGACTTGTGCGAAGCGGGAAAGGTGCTTTATGAAAACGGACAGGACGGCAGGTACGAAATTTCTTTTCTGAATACCTTTTTACTGCAGGACTACGTGAGAAGGCAGCGCATGGAAGAAGAACAATCGGGAAAGGAGATTTCCTTTGATACGGAAGAATTCCGTCAAATCCTTGCTTTTGTAAAGCAGAAATACCGGGACGGCGGCGATTATCTTCATTCGGAATTTATGAATCATTCATGGGATTATGCTGTGCTGGGTAACGAAAGCCCGGAGGAAGCAAGAAGAAGGAAAGCACAGACGGTCTGCCTGGAAACGGTAGAGGGCGATGCCTGGGATTATGCAAAATATGAGGGAACGACCGGTGTGCATGTCTGCGGAATTCCGGGAATAGCGGGAGAAGCCACGTCGCAGATAACGGCAGATGTATTAATAATAAACCCCAATGCCCCGCACAAAAAAGAAGCTCTGCAGTATGCGGCGCAGATGGCGGAAGCATACTGTGCCCAGCCGGAGAATTTTCTTACTGCAAACAGAGAGCTTTATCCGGAAGACGGTTTTTATGACGACCTGCATCAGTTATACATGACGGGAACTATCTGTTTCAGCCTGCCGGAAGGACTGTTTGACAGCTATTACCGTTACGGCATGAGCGGGGATGTTTCGGAGGAGGAAGTCATTGAAGAACTGGAACGCAAGGTTAAAATGTATATGGGCGAATAAAGGAAAGCGCGGATTTCAGAGAAAAATGAGACTTTGTTTGCTGCCGGTCATGGCAGGACTTGCCCTGTTTTATCTTTTGCCGTTTCTGAAGGTCATTCTTTTTTCATTTCGCAAGGGACAGTTTCAGAAAAAGTTTGTGGGCTTTGCCAATTACGCAGAAGTGCTTGGCAATCCGTATTTCAGGCTGGCACTAAAGAATACGCTCCTTATGATAGGGATATGCGTACCGGTCTTTCTGCTTTTATCGCTACTTTTGACGATATTTTCGGTGAATACAGGTAAATTGGAACGGTATTTCAGAAAGCTGGTGTTTTTGCCGCTCTTTATGCCGTCCGTCAGCATCACGGCTGCCTTTACTTTATTTCTGCCGGACAGGGGAACCCCGGTTCCCGTCTATGTCATGTTTTTGTGGAAGTACCTGGGAATGGGCATCGTTATACTTACCGCTGCATATTTGGCCGTGCCGTATGAAATTTACGAAGCGGCACAGATGGACGGAGCCGGAAAAATGGTAACGCACTTAAAAATTACACTTCCGCTCATGAAAAGAGCCGTTCAGTTTGTGGGTGTCATGGGCGTGGTATACTGCTTCAGAACCTTCCGGGAGAGCTATCTGTACTACGGACAGAATTATCCGCCCGATTACAGTTATACTCTCCAGTATTATATGAACAATCAATTTCTGAAATTAAATTATCAGTTCATGGCTGCCGCATCGGTTATCATCGTCCTGTTAATAGCGGTTTTTGTGACAGTGGGAAGCGGCGTTTTTCGCAGGGAGGAAAAGCATGCATAAAAAACACAAAAAAGGACGCCTGCGGAGTGTTATAGAGGGTGTTTGCTTAATACTCCTTTCTGCCGTATGTGTTCTGCCGTTTCTTTGGATGTGCGGGAAAATACGGATAAAAGATTTTTACCTGCTTTTAATAGAAGAATTCTGGTTTTATCCGAAATACTGGTACTCGTTAGGGATAGCGGCGGCGATAGGAACCGGAGCAGCCGTTTTGTCTTTCCTTGCGGCAGTCGGGCTGCAATGGGGAAATATAAAAGGAAAAAAAGCAATTCTGTTTCTGGTTCTGCTTCTTATGCTGATGCCGCTGCAGGCAACCCTGCTTCCGACTTATATCGGCTTGCGGGACATGCGTATGCTGAATTCACCGTTTGCACTGATACTGCCCATGCTGTGTTCTCCGTTTGCTTTTTATCTGATGTACCAATATGTGGAAACGGTACCGACGGAAATCGTGGAGGCTGCCAGACTGGAAACCTCTTCGCTTTGTAAAATACTGTGGCATGCTCTGCTGCCCCAGGTAAAGGGCAGTGTGGCTGCTGTATTTGTGTTCATGTTTGCGGAGGGCTTTAATATGGTGGAACAACCGCTTTATTTTGTAAAAGAGGATGTCCTGCGGCCGCTGTCGGTTATTGCGGAAGAGTACATACAGGGAAAGGAACAACTGCTGTATGCCGTCGGAGTGCTTTGCCTGATACCCATTCTGCTGCTTTACGCGGTTTATGAAGAGGAATTGTCGGACGGCATGGGACGGCTAAAGGGGTAGAAGATATGAAAAAGAAAAAAACAGGGATATGGATAGCTGCCATTACTTTCTTTACACTGCTGCTTATCGGTACTTTTTTACACAAAAAAATAGATGGTCTGTTCCGCATGAAGGTGGCGGCGGTCTACTCACAGGAATGCCGTGTGGAAACGGAGTCTGTGATAGAGCTTGACGGAGAAGAAATACCGATCACGACAGAAGAAGTGTATCTTTCCCTGCCTGCCGCTGCCGTTCATGATGGTATGGTTTTTGTACTGGAAACAAAAAAGGTGCCCTACGGAAGCTACGAAGCGGTGTTTCTGAGAGCCGTGGAGGTGGCAGAAAACGCAGAGGAAGCGGGCGGCGATATGGTTTACATAAAAGACGGCATTTTGCGTTCGGAACGGGTTGTTGCCCTATTTGACGACCGATTACAGGATGGAATGAGAGTGGTGGAAGAATAAACAATACACAGAGCAAAGGATATGAAAGACATGAGCTATTTTCTTTACCTGAAACAATCTTTTCGGCGCAGACCCATGTGGCATCTGAACATATATGTGATTATTACGTGTGCACTTATTCTGCCACTTTTGTTTTCCATTTACCTGGACAGCAGCAGTTACGGATGGAGCCAACAGCTTATCAGTATGGCAAAAGGAGAAACTTTTCATATAGCAAATGCGGATGAGAAGGATGCGGAAGTTTTTCGGAATATCGAAGGATTATCGGAACCGTATTGGGAAGACGGTACGGTTTATGTGCATATATTGGATGACGAACAGTGGAAAAATACGGAAACGATGCAGTATTTTGGTTCCTTACTTCAAAAAAGACTGAAAACTGCAGACAATACGATGCTGCATATTACCGCTTATGATTATGATAACGCCCATGGAATTTCCCATGACGCACAGGAAGCGGGCGGACAGGTAATCATAAGAATTTTAAGTGTGTTTATCATGTTTATTTCAGCAGGCATTATGAAGTCTGCCTATGAAAATCATCTGCGGCGTTTTCAGTCGGACATGGCAATCTTAAGTTCCTGCGGAGCGGATAATCGTCAAATCAACAGACTTTATTTTGCGGAATTTGCCGTTCTGTTTTTCTGCGCTGCCATCAGTGCGGTCCTGATTGCGGCAGGCACGATGAAGCTGCTGTTTCACTTTTATCTGGAAGTGAAGGAAGGGCAGGGAATTGCCTGGCTTATATTTAAGATAGAACCGGTACATACCATTCTGTGTATTGCGGTTTTCGGGCTCATTCTTTCAGGAACGTTAGGGCATGTTCTGAAGGAAAAGAAAGAAAAATCCGTATGGAGCCGGATGAAAGAAGATATCCAGGCAGCAGACAGCCGGAAAAGAACGAAATGGAAGCTTTCCTTTTTGTCATCCCCTGAAAAATCCCTAACCGCCATCTGGAAACAGCGGACAAACCGGGAATACCGAAGCTGTATTGCAGTGGCGGTTCCTGTCATGACGATTTTTCTGTTTTTATTTGGCTATTTATCCTTGGACATTGCCATGATGGAAAAGCCGCAGGAATATGAACTATGGATTTACAAGCAGATATCTGTCTACGGAGGTTTTACACAGGGAGAACTCGATTTTTTGAACCGGCTTGACAATGTGGAAAGCACAGGGTGCGTGCAGGAAATCGGAAAGGACTCTTTTGCCGTAAATGCGGGAACAGATAATTTGTATGTGGATTTGGTTAAGGTGAAACTGCATGATGCGGGAGAACACAAAAATACGGCAGAAAAAATAGAAAATTATTTTCAGAAGGGAAGTATTTCCCTGCTGGACAGGCAGGAAGAGGTGGAAAGAGCACAGGTTATGAACAAAGGCATTTATCTTTTGCTTATGTTCCTGTTTGCCATACTGTTTCTGTTTATGATGCTGATTATTTACATGAGGCTGAGCAGTTATATCTGGGACAGCCGGAAAACGACAAGAATTTTATCCCTTATCGGTGCTACAAAGAACATGGCCTATGCATCATTTATCAGACAGGGGCTTGAAAATGCCATGGCGGCTGTACTGATACCGCCGGTGGTCAGCACTTTGCTGGTGAGTGTAACGACTGCATCAACCAGCATGGGACTTCCTTTTTCCATTACACTTGTCCTTACTTATCTTATATGCGGTATTATGACGGTTTTAGCTTTTGTTTTGCCGGTGTACCGTCAGTTAAAGAAACAGCTAAAAAATTACAGGTAGAAATTTGGAGAAACCAAGATGAGCCAGATAGAAATAAAGAATTTGACCAAAAAGTTTATACAGGGCAGTAACGAAATTTATGCGGTAAACAATGTCAGCATGCAGATAGAAAAAGGAGAAATGGTGGCGATTACAGGGCAGTCCGGTTCGGGAAAGACAACACTGCTCAATCTGATAGGCGGTATAGAAACGCCTACCTCCGGTTCGGTTTTCTTTGACGGAATAAATATCTGTGAACTGGACAACGGGGAACTGTCAAAACTGCGGCGTACTAAAATAGGCTATGTTTTTCAGGATTTTAATCTGATACCTATTCTGACGGTGGAGGAAAACATTCAGATGCCATGGCTGCTTAACTCCCAGAAAGTGGATAAAGAACGACTTCGGGAAATCGAACACTTTCTTGGCCTGGAGGAGCGTGCTCATCACCTGCCGTCAGAGCTTTCGGGCGGTCAGAGGCAGCGGGCAGCCATAGCGAGAGCACTGATAAACCGCCCGGATATCATACTGGCGGACGAACCCACCGGAAATCTGGACAGGCAGATGGCGGATGAAATTATGGAGTATTTTATCCGGTTAAATAAGGAAAACATCACGGTTATTCTGGTGACACATGAGGAGCGTTATGCGGAAATGTGTTCCCGGAAAATCGTAATTAGTGACGGCAGGATAATTTGAAGGGTGCGATTATGAGGAAAAGGAAGGAGCATACAGAATTTCAAATGAAAAGAAATAAAAAGACATGGCTTGCTGTAGCCGGAGCCATAACGGCTGGTTTGTGCATATTGGTTTTGACAAGTAAGGGGTTCAAGAGTATGGAGCGGAGTACTCTTCTGCCCGTAAAAAAACAAGCGGAAAAAGTAACAGAGATGATTGGGAGCATTGCACAGGCAGCTCTTCAAACACAAAAAAATATTGCTGTAAAAGAAGCATTTCCGGCTTTGAAAGAGGAATATGAGTTAGTGTATGCCAACATTCCCATTTTTCAATTTGGTACAACCGGCTCTTATTTCAAGGATACGGACATCTATGCGGATTTATACCGCAAAGAGATTTGGGAGAATGGCAAAGAAGGAGTGGAACTTAGTCTGTGGGCTGACAGAAGAGAAATCTGGCATACGATAAAGAACGGGGACGAAAAGGATTTTACTCTCTATCCTTTGTTCTGGCAGGAGAATTCTACAAATATTACCTCAAATCAGTATATTTCTTATTATGTAATAGAAAGAGAAGACAATGTGTATCTGATGAGGTATCGAATGGAGGAAAGTGATAAAGAGGTGACTTTGTCCTATAAGGTGTTTGGAATGGCGGGGAATTCTTTATTACATACTGCCAGCGAGGTACCTTATGATGCCGACAGTATATCGTTTTATCTGGTAACTGACGGTATGACAGAGCCGGAAGCAACATTTCCGGTGGAACGGATGGCTGCCTTTTATGATACGGTGAAAGGTTACATGGAGAATGGTATTTCCATTGCTAAGGACAACCAGGCAGCCTCCTATTTGTATGATATTTTTCCTTGGCTTCCCGAAATGGCTGCCGGACAGCAAATCAATATAGAAGATATGCATTCTGTTCGGGAGGTGCTTACACAGGTTCAAAAATCCCTTCCGGTGGATGAGTCCGTTACCATGCCGGAACTTTCGTCCGACGGAAAATATTTTATTACAGGAAATTACTACAGTAATGAGGATGAAAGCTTCCTGACGGTGAAAAGGAAAGAAGATGGCTCTTACGAGGGGATACTTCTCATTGATAATGTGCTCTATACACGGTTTGAGGGAGAATGCCGGAATGGAATTCTGACGGCAGTGCAAAGCATAGAGGAGTCGGAGGAACCCCAAAGTGAAATGAAAATCTCTTTTGAAAATGGGAAAGCAACGGTAACACTTTCAAACAAATCAGAAATAAATTCTATCGGGGAAGGTGCTGTATTTACTTTTGACAGTTATGCAAAACCGGAGGAGTTCCGGAACTTAAAAAATGCTTATCCTATTACAAAATAAAAATCCGGAAAGAAACAATATACATAATTTTACACTGCTTTAAAAGCCTAAAGTTATGCTAATTCTGCCAAAATCATGTCACTTGTGCCAAACAGTTGCATGTGCTATGGAAAAATGCTATGAAGAAAACAGAGAGCAAGCAGAAAAAGGAGAATGCAGTATGAGAAAAGGTGGAATTATTTTTCTGTATATCATATTTATATGCGTACTCGTGATAGCGGGGTGTGGCCGGCAACAAGGAACAGCGATGTCGGAAAATACTGATAACAAGGGTAATATTGCAGAAGAAACCTCTGTGGAGCATACAGAAGATCTGACAACGGAAAATCCTGTTTATTACACCTATCGGGAAACTGTAATTCCGGATGCATGGAGTACATTGCCGGATCTGGCGGAAGAAAGTTATTACCGGGGTGGGGATTATGTCCTGAAAAATGGGAAAATTTATTTATGGTCGGTTCTATGTGAAAAATCCCAGTGGAACGGTCAGCTCATGGAGACCTGGAAAAAATATTATCTGCAGGAACTGGATACGGCAGAGAAACCGCTGTCCTGGAAAAACTCTGACATCTCGGAAGATGTCAGTTACGCGGGAAATACCTATGCAGTGGTAGTTCCACCGTTTTCTTTTACTGAAAATGGCGGCACGAAAGGTTTTGTGAAAACAGCGGATGGGGAATGTTTTGCAGCCGGATGGGAAAACGGCAGTATTGCAGAAGTCTATGACGGAAAGAATTTCAGCGGTTCCGAAGTAGAAAAACTGCAGGATATCAGCAATGCATGTGATAAAGAGAACAGAGTGTATTTTTTCCAGGAAGGCAGTTTAGAGGTGACGAAATATGAGAGCACCATGTCAGAAAAAACAGACATAAGTCTGCCGGGGCGTATTTATGGAATCCTGCAGGCGGAAAGCGGAACGCCGGTATACTGGTATGGAACGGGAGCGGGAGGAAAATTTTGCGTGAAGGATTTACTGTCGGGGGAGGCACTGGCGGAAGATCTTGCTCTTAATGGGAATAGCTTTGCGGCAGCGCTTGCCATCGACGGAACTTTGTATATAGCGGACAAGGATGGGATTTACCGTTATGAAGAGGGGCTGCAATTACTTTATCCGTTAGGCGACGACTATCCTTTTTATAAAATATACGGAATGGAGATATCCGATGCCGGTGATATTCGTATGCTGGTGGAAATGGACAACAGTACGGTACTGCTTATCTTTGAAAAACAGGACAGTCCCGTAGACCGGGAAAAAGAAGAGATTACGATAGCTTTTCTTTTACGGCAGAGAGCATTGGAAAAAAGCATCGCACGATTTAACAGACAAAGCAGCAAATATCATATAGAAACAACATACATAGAGGATCCTTTGTATGGTGATTATGCAGAGTATCAGAACAAGATCAAGATGGCAGTATCTACGGGAAAAGGTCCGGACATTTTGGGAAGTGATCTGGTGGCTGATGCAGAGCCTTATATAAAAAACGGTTATATAGAATGTGTGGATGATCTGGTACCTGCAGGGGAGAACTATACCCGGGCTGCATTTGAGAGCTGCTACATCAACGGAAAAATTTACGGAATTCCTTATGAATACAGCCTGAGATTTGCCGCCTACAATGCGGACATGGTAAAAGGGAAGAAAAGCATTACCTTAGAGGAATTAATGCATATAGTGGAGAATTCCGGAGCAAGTATTCTGCAACCGGGGCTCGGAGGAGTTAGCATTGTCTATTATTATGGATTGTACGATGAGGAAAATCCTACTTTTATTGACTGGGAAAAGGGAGAAAGCCATCTTACGGAACAACCGTTTCTGGAACTTCTTGCCTTTGCAAAGAAGTATGCAGATACGGGGGAATATGGGGATAATGAGGCAGAGCTTTTAGGAAAGGGAACAGCATTCGCCATGGCTGTAAACATGGAAGAATTTTCCGAATGGGACAATGCTTATCGTAATTTCAATGGCAAAGCCGCTATGACAGGCTATCCGCGAAGCAAGGGGAACGGCTATTATCTGGCAGGAAAAGAGCTTTATCTGAATGCAGGTTCGGCACATAAGGAAGGGGCCAAAGAATTTTTGAGATATCTGCTTTCGGAGGAAGAGCAGGTATTGTATGCGGGGTATGACAGATATGCAGAAATGGAGAGAGAGTCCGACGGGACATCTTCACAAATATTTACCGGAAACCGTTGCCAGTTTCCTGTAAACAGGGCCGCACTGGATGTTATTGTTGAGAAGAAAAAGGAAGAGGATAAGAGTTTATATGTTTCCGATGAAGATGGCAACTTTCATAAAAAGGAACCGATAGATGAGGAACAGATAAAACAGTTCTATTATATAGTAGAAAATGCCCATCCGGCAAATGTGAAGGCATCGGCACTGTATGATATTTTGGATGAGGAACTGACACCGTATTTTGCAGGAGATGTTTCCGCTGAAAAGGCGGCAGAACGGCTCCAGAACAGAGTACAACTTTACCTTAATGAGAGATAAAAATACAATTATTTTCTACATCTGAAACAATTTTCTGGGGCGGAGGCAGCAAGTAGCCGTAGCAATAGCATGAATAAATCAATCGGATATCATGCTGGCTGACTTGACCATGTAAATCCAATATGATAACATTTTATATTATAAATATATAAAATGGCATCAGGAGAGAAAGCATGGTTTCGCAAAAAAGTACACAAGAAGAAATCGGCAGTAAGATTAAACAGCTTCGGATAGAAAAGAAGATGACACAGGCAGAATTGGCAGAGAAGATGAATGTATCCTCTTCGGCAATATCGAAATGGGAAAGAGGTTTGACCGGTCTGGACGTTCATACTGCATGTGAATTGGCTGATATTTTTGAAATTTCTGTATCAGAATTAACAGGAAAACCATCGGGGGATGAGGAAAATACAGAAAAACAGGAGGGTGTGGAAGATACAGATACGCAGCAGAAGACACATAAATATAAAGGATTATGGATGTTTATGGGGGGATGTCTTCTGCTGTTTATCCTATATTTTTGCTTCTTTTCTCCGGTTAAGGAAAAGGATAAGGATAAGTTTACAACAGACATTGTAGATGAGTTCCGGAGGGAAACATCGGGGCAGTGGGGTGATGGACCCGCATATTATATAGCGGTGGAATATCAGGGACAACTTACGGATGAAACAGTGGATTTTTATGCAGAGGAAATAAAGAAGAAATATCGGCAGCAGCTTGATGAGACAGGTGCAATTTATGTTTCGTTTTGGGAAGATTACCCCGGGAGAGAGTATATAGAGAAGTCAGATAGTTTTTTTATTATTTATCCAACATGGGAGGAGTAGAGGAAGGAGACAAACGTGAAAAGGAAGAAAGGATACTTAATAAGAAAGGCTCTGCTTATGGCAGCCAGTCTGGCTTTCCTTGCCGGCTGCGGAGGAAAAGGAGACGGAAGCAGTGCGGAATTACCGCAACGGGCAGGTGTGGAGGACTTGGGGATTTATTATTCGGTGGAAGAGGAAAGCTTTCTGAATCCGCTGGATTTATTTCCGCTTGAAACAGGAGAGTTTGGGGAAAGAGACAGTGCTTTTCTGACAAAAGAGTATATTGTATATCATACTTATACAAATGACCAGACCTATGATAATCTGAAAAACTATCTGGGGATTTATGACAGGCAGCTTAAGAGCTGGAATATCCTGGATAAACAGGGAGAACGTACTTCTACTTATGAGGGGGAGTTATACCGGATAGCTGTCCATACCGCACCCTGCAGAGGACTTGACGAAAAAGTGTATCAGGTGGTATTCCAGGAAAATAAATCCTATCTGGCAGAAATAAACGGAGGAAAAATCTCACGGTTAGTCATGGAACTTACCGACAAGGATGCAACTCTTTATGCATATGCTGATTTATATAAATATGTGGACAGGGAAGGAAGACTGTATCTGGCGGATAATGATAACCTGCGTCTGTACTGTTATGACAAGAACAAAACGGTAAAAGAGACGGAGGTGCCGGGGATGGTTTATGGAATCCTGCAAAAGAAAGAGGGGGAGGATGTCTGCTGGTATGGGTTGGATGCGGAGAAAAATCCGGTTGTTAAGAAGGTGTCGGATGGAAAAACGGTGGCAGAAAATCTGAAAGGTATTGGAACAGAATATCAGGCGGTTATGGCAGAAGACGGAAGCATTTATTTTGCCGATACCCAGAATATGTGGAAGTATACGGATGGAACCCTGCAGAAGATATTTGCCTTTGTGCAGAATGATTATCTGCTGCAAAAAGTATGGAGCATGGAATGTACGGAGCAGGGCGATTTGGAGCTTTTAGTGAAAATGGATTCGGAGCTGGTGGCTCTCACAATGCACCGGGAGGACTCCCTTCCCCGGAAAAAAGAAATTGTGCTGGCGGATGATACCATGTCCTTACCCATGAAAAAGCTGATAGCACGGTTTAACAGACAGAATAAGGAATATTATGTTACCTACCGGGTACCGGAGGAAGGACAGGAAAGCGCGGATTTCAGGCAAGCCGTAAATTTAGAACTGAGTAACGGAAAGGGACCGGATATGCTTTCCAGCGGACTTATCCTGTCACCGGAAGATTATGTGGAAAAAGGCTATCTGGCAAGCGTGGATGCTCTTATTGCAGACCCGGAACAGTTTGGAAGCGGCGTACTGGAAGACCAGAAAATAGGGGATACCTTATATGGGATTCCCTATCAGTGCAGCTTCTTTCTTGCTGCTTACAGCACCGGGGAAACAGGGGACAGGACAGCCATAACTCTCCCGGAATTTATGGAACTGGTAGAAAATTCGGATGCCGACGTCATAGAAGAGAACATGGGCGGTGTGGATATTCTGGTGTATTATGTACTGCACGATAATGACGATGCTACTTATATTGACTGGAAAGAAGGAAAAAGCTATTTAGACGGGGAAGAATTCCGAAAGGCACTGGAGTTTGCTAAAAAATATGCGGACAGTGACAATACGGACAAGAAAGCATTTGCCCAAAGCGCCGGCATTTTCGACTTGTTTTTCATAAAGGACATGTACAGTTATTTTCAGGGTTCGGCTTCCCTGATAGGTTTTCCCTGTAAAGACGGAAACGGTATTTATGTGAGAACCGATGCCTTATATAAAAATGCCGCTACCGGGAATGGAGAAGGAGTGGATGCCTTTTTACGTTTTCTTATATCCGAGAGGGAGCAGGAGCGGTATGCGATGTATGGCAATACGGAAATGATACAGGAGGGCTATACCAGTGGAACGACGGGAGCATTCCCGGTTCTGAAAGATGCATACCGGAAGAAAGTAACCAAGGCAGTGAGGGAGGACTATAAGAACAGTTTTTACATTTCTGATATATCTTACACGGATGAAATGGTAGACTGGGTTTACTTTATGCGGGACCATGCCAAGCCGGATGACGCCAATGTATATGCTGTTTACCGGATTATTATGGAGGAACTGAATCCTTATTTTGACGGTAGCATTTCGGCACAGGAGGCAGCGGAACGGCTCCAGAACCGTGTGCAGCTATATTTGAATGAGAGGCAAAATGAAGAAAAAACGGACGGACAGAGTAAGGATGAGCAATACGAAATCACCATGGATGAGGTAAAAAAGCTTTCCGCGAAAAAAGGCCTGTCCCTGACGGATTTGTATGCTTACAGCGGCAGAAAAGAAACAGAACAGGGTTTTGCTTATTATGCCTTTTCCTATGACGGCGTAGAGTATACACTGGATATTTATACAACGGAACAGGGAGAATTAGAGGGAGCTCGGCTTGTAAGACGTAGCGACTATCTGTCCATCGATATCCGGAACGGTAACATAGACCATCTGCTTACATCGGATGTCTCTGTTGCGGATTATCTTACCGTGGAACTCCCGCAAGGAATGGCGGTAGGGGCGTATGATATGTATATGCCGGACTTCGGCGGCAGCAGAATAGATACGGAAGAAACGAAAAATGAAGAAATCCCCTGCGGCAAAATCCGGCTGATGCATGGGGATACGCCGGTATTTGCGGATGGTAAACTCACAGATATTGATTTTAATGACAACAATTTATATGCTGTGACAAAGGAAAGTATAAGTGACCTGCCGGCGTCCTGCCTGTTTATGGAACTTACTGAAGACGACGATTCAGAGACGGAGTGGTGGGCTGCTTACTTTGCAAAGGAGGGTGTTTCGGATATCGGTTATCTGGTGCAGTTAAAGAAAGACTGCTTTACAAAAGAAGAAGCGCTGGATGCAGTGAAAAGTGTACAGTTTGCGGAACGGGCTTTTGGAATGGAGTGATAGAGAAAATTTCAAAAATAAACCTTGCATAGTCTATAACTTTACGATATACTACATCCATAAGCAGATACTTCTTTTTTCTAATTTTCTTTTGCCGGCGCTCGCCGGTGTCTAAAAATTCAAGAATTCCTGCTTAGAACCCAAGAACAACAATATAATCTAAGGAGGAAAACGTGATTAGAGAACTGAAGATTGCAGTAAGTGCTTCCGGGAAAGAAGCGCAGTACGATGAACATGCCAAAAACATCGCGGGGCAGAAATTCATCATAGCCAACATTCTGGCAAAATCCGTGGAAGCTTTCCGGGGAATGAAGCCGAAAGACATCATTCCCTACATTGAAGGGGAGCCGTACATCAGCAAGGTGCCGGTGGAACCGGGACTGACCAATGCCGTCCGGGAGGAAAACGGGCAGCGTGTGGTCGGATTAAACACGGAAAATCAGGAAATCAACGAGGGACTGGTACGGTTTGATGTAATCTGTTATGTGCGGCTGCCGGAGCGGGATGGAGAAAAGGTACCTGACGATGAAAAGAAGCCGCTGACCCAGATAATCATCAATCTGGAGATGCAGAAGGACCAGCCCAGGGAATATCAGATTTTGAATCGGGCTGTTTTTTATGTGAGCCGGCAGATTTCCGCCCAGAAGGAGAGGGACTTTACGGGCTCCCATTACGACGATATCAAGAGTGTATACTCTATCTGGATTTGCATGAATATGGAGGAAAACAGCATGAGCCATATTCATCTGACCAAAGAGGATATGATGGGAAGCCAGCTGTGGAGGGGAGGACTGGATTTGTTCCATATCGTTATGATTGGGATTGGAAAAGACCTGCCCGGACAGGAAGAAAACTATGAACTGCACCGGTTTTTGGGAACTATATTTTCCCAGAAGCTTGCGGTGGAAGAAAAGTTACATATAATGAAAACAGAGTATGATATATCAGAGGAAGAAGATTTCAGAGAGGATGTGAACGAGATGTGCAACTTAGGTGAAGGAATTATGGAAGAGGGCATTGCCATTGGAATGGAAAAAGGCATAGCTATTGGAGAAACGAGGGGAAGAGAATCCGGTCTGGTGCAGGGACGTGAAGAGGGAATCGCTATCGGAGAAACGAAGGGAATCAGCATTGGAGAATCGAGAACAATCCGAAGTATGTACAAAAACGGCTTCACAGCAGAGCAGATTGCAGCGGCGACGGACAAGGCGCTGGAAGAGGTGAAAGCAATTCTGGCGTAAAACCAAAAACTTTATCGGCAAAAAGCTAAATATTTTGAGGCTTTTTGCCGATATGTTTTTTGATAACGGAAATCAGCTGATTCACACGGAGGTGATTATAATGGCAATTGAACCATTAGGAAGTGTAATGAGTGTACAGGCACAGACGCAGATACAGACCAAGCCCGTGACACAGACGACAAACGCAGAGTACACGGATGTATCTGCCCAGGAAACGATACAGCAGACAGACCCGACTATCCGCATCGTAGAGAACACACGAAAAAAAGGTGATTCCGATGCAAAGAACGGTGACAATGCCAATACAATGAAGCAGCCCAGCAATGAGCAGATAAAAAAGGCAGTAGAAGCTTTTAACAAGAAATTTGGCAGCTCAGAGGCTATATTCGGCATACATGAGGCTACAAACCGTATTACCATCAAGATTGTGGATAAAGATACCAAGGAAGTTATCAAAGAGCTTCCTCCCGAAAAGACTCTGGATATGATAGCCAAAGTATGGGAGATGGCAGGTATCTTAGTGGATGAAAAGAGATAATGACAGCTGCAAACGGCAGAAATTAAGACCGAATAAAAGGAGGAGCACAGCATGGCAATGAGAATGAGCGGTCTGATTTCCGGCATGGATACTGAAAGCATCATCCAACAGTTGGTATCAGCCAGACAGACTAAAGTAGATAATACCAAAAAAGCACAGACCAAGCTGGAATGGAAGCAGGATACATGGAAAAGCTTAAATACCAAGCTGAAAAACCTGCAGAGTAAATATGTTTCCAACTTACGTTTCAGTACTTCTTATATGAAGAAAACAACAAAGGTTTCCAATAGCAGTGTTGTCAGCGTGATTACCGGTGAAAATGCGGTAAACGGTGTACAGCAGCTTGCCGTAAAGCAGCTGGCAAAGACGGCATATCTGACAGGCGATAAGGTAGAGGCGGGCGCAGACGGAAAAAGCTGGAATGCTTTATCCAAAATCAGCGACGTGGTAGGAGATGATTTCGCAGAGGGAAGTATCTCCTTTACGGCAGGCGGAAAGACGGTAGATATTAATATAACAAAGGATACGACCATTTCCGATTTACTGACCCAGGTAAAGGAAAGCGGACTGAATGCCAATTTTGATGCCGGACAGCAGAGATTTTTTATCAGTGCCAAGCAGTCAGGCGCTGACAATAACTTCAGTATGACGGCAAACAACGAAGCAGGCGCCAATATTTTGTCCAAGTTAGGACTGCAGGTAAGTCTGAAGGATGATGCATCGTCTTTAGCCCGCTATCAGGAATATGCAGGCTATTATGTGGCAGGAGACAGAGATGCGACCCTTGCAAATATGCAGAGCATGATTGATAAGGATATTGCAGCCAAGACGGACGAATATCTGTCCCGGTATAAGAGCCTTCTTACATCGAAAAAGTCCGCAGAAGATAAGATTGCGGAAATTCAGGAGAAGTACAAGGATAAAACACTGGAATCATCCGACGTTTATCAGAAGCAGCTCGATGAAAAAAATGCCAGAATTAAGGAACTTACAAGACAGATTTATGTTCTTCCGCTGGGGGATGAGTCTGCTAAGCTGGAAGAAGAAAAAACAAAGCTGCAAAGCGAAGTGGATGAGCTTTCAAAATTAAAAAAAGATGCTGATACCCTGGAAACACAACAGAAAAATCTGGAGTCTTACAATAAGCAGATTCAGGATATTCAGGATAAATACATAGATGTTACGGCAACTACCGATGCCGAAGGTAATGTGACATACAGCGCAGTTACAAAGGACAACGTGAAAATAGAAATCGAAGATTCTTACTACAACAAAGCCGCTTATGCAGCTAAGGTAATGGATGACTATAATAACGGTAAGCTTGCAAAGACTGGCGCAACTAAGATTGAAGGCCGGGATGCCAAAATTCTGTTAAACGGTGCGGAGTTTTCCAGTGCCAATAACAGTTTTGCCATTAACGGACTTACCTTTACGGCTCAGGCAGAGACCAAGGACGGAGAGGAAGTTACCGTTACCACACAGGATGATACGGATGGCATTTACAACATGATTAAAAATTTCCTGAAGGAGTACAACTCCATTATCAATGAAATTGATAAGTTGTATAATGCAGAGTCTGCCAAGGGGTATGAACCGTTGACAGATGATGAAAAAGATTCTATGTCCGATGCGGAAATTGAAAAGTATGAGAACAAGATTAAAAGTGCATTGCTAAAAAGTGATGAGACCTTATCCAACATCCGTTCCGGTTTCATAAGTGTAATGTCTACCGGTGCGGAAGTAAATGGAAAGACCATGTACTTATCCAATTTCGGCATCAATACACTGAGTTATTTTGTTGCGGCAGACAATGAAAAGAATATGTACCATATTGACGGAGATCCCGATGACGGTGATACCTCAGGCAACGCTGATAAGTTAAAGAGCATGATTTCCAGTGATCCGGATGCGGTAGTTTCCTTCTTTACCCAGCTTTCCAGAAACTTGTACAGTAAGATGTCAGACTTATCTTCTGCGGTGGACGGCTACAGAAGCTATGGCAGTTTTTATGACGACAAAAAGATAAAATCTGATTACAATGACTACAAGACCAAGATAGCGGAACAGGAACAGGAATTAGCGGATTACGAAGACAAATGGTATGAAAAGTTCAGTAAAATGGAAACGGCTCTTGCAAAAATGCAGTCCAATACCAATGCCGTAACCAGTTTATTAGGAGGTTGATGACATGGCACTTCCCAATGCCTATGCACAGTACAGTAACAATAAAGTTTTAACCGCATCACCGGCAGAACTGGTTCTTATGCTGTATGACGGAGCTATTAAATTCTGCAATATAGCAGTGGTGGCCATTGACGCTAAAGATATTCCCAAGGCACATACCAATATCATAAAAGCGCAGAAGATTATTGACCATCTGCGAATAACACTGGATATGAGCTATCCGGTGGCACAGGATTTCGATAATATTTATGCTTATGTAGCCAAAAGACTGGTGGAGGCCAATGTTTCCAAGGATAAGGAGATATTGGAAGAGGTATGTACTCACTTACGTTCTGTCAGGGATACCTGGAAAGAGGTTATGCGTATTAATTATGTGGGAGGTGCTTCATGATTGATAACTATTTAAATATCATGAATGAATCCTTAAAAAAGAAAAATGCTCTGCTGGATAAGATTGCGGAAAATTGCGAAAAACAGGAAATCCTGCTAAAACAGGAAGAACTTTCTTTCCCGGAATTTGATGCATTAATGACGGAAAAGGACGGACAGGCAACCGAACTTTCACGATTGGATGACGGCTTTGAGATGCTTTACGAAAAAGTGAAGGAACAGTTGCAGACCGGAAAGGAGCAGTACAGGCCACAGATTCTTTTCATGCAGGCTTTGATTAAAGAAATTACGGAAAAAAGCAATCATATTCAGACCATGGAAGAACGCAATAAACAAAGTATGGAAAGACATCTCCGAAAGGAGAGAGGAAAGCTCCAGATGAGTCGTCAGGCATCTGCAGCCGCTTACAATTATTATAAGAGTGCAAACAGCGAGGAAAGACATTCCATACTGGATAAAAAAAATTAAAAAATATATAAAGAGGTGTAAAGTTTTCCAAAACCACACCGATATATATTACAAGTAAAACAAATTACTTACCAACCACTGGAGCGAGAGCTTCAGCCCACCAAGTGGCAAGGATGCTACTTAGGAAAATCCAAGGAGGAAAAAATTATGGTAGTACAGCACAACTTAAGAGCAATGAACTCAAACAGAATGTTAGGAGTAACTTCTTCTACACAGGCTAAGTCCACTGAGAAGTTATCTTCCGGTTACAAGATCAACCGTGCAGCAGATGATGCAGCAGGTCTTGCAATTTCCGAGAAGATGAGACGTCAGATCAGAGGTCTTACACAGGCAAGTGCTAACGCACAGGACGGTATCTCCTGCGTACAGACAGCTGAAGGTGCATTAAACGAAGTTCATGACATGCTTCAGAGAATGAATGAACTGGCAGTTAAGGCAGCAAACGGAACCAATCAGGAAGAAGATCGTAGCTACATCCAGAGCGAAGTTGATCAGCTGATAACCGAAATCGACCGTGTATCTACAACCACCACATTCAATGAGAAGATGTTACTGGATGGTACATTCCAGAACGAAGAACTTCAGGTTGGTGCAGAAGGCGTAGCAGGAAACCAGATTAAGATTTCTATTTCCTCTATCTCCTCTAATGTTTTGGGCGTTAAGAATCTGAAGGTTGATGGCGCAGATGGTTCTAAGGCTAAAGCAGCTATCAGCACTGTTAAGAATGCTATCAAGACTCTGAACAAGCAGCGTTCTGATCTGGGTGCTATTCAGAACAGACTTGAGCACACCATCAAGAACCTTGACAATGTTGTTGAGAACACAACCGCTGCTGAAAGCCAGATTCGTGATACCGATATGGCTACAGAAATGGTTAAGTACTCCAATAACCAGATTCTTGCTCAGGCAGGTCAGGCTATGCTGGCACAGTCCAATACAGCTAACCAGGGTGTACTTTCTCTGTTACAGTAATTGCATATTAAACTACCTCAAAAGGGATTGGCGAAAGCCAGTCCCTTTTTCATATAATTAAATAGGTGAATGATATAAAATGTATGTAGTTAATTATTTTAATAAAAGAGTGAGACGTTCCAAAGCAGCAGGATAATTGCCACAATTTTGATATAATTTTTTTGCTTCCTCTGTTTGCCCCATTAATTCATTGATATACCCCATCTGATAAAGGGGAATATACGTATTGGAACCCTCTAAGTCAGCAGTGGAATATGTGGTAGCCTTTAAGAATTCTTTCATGGCATTGATGTACTGACCGTTCAAACGATAGATACGTCCCATAAGGCAGGCAAATTCGGGGGAGACATCGAAAACGTCCTGCACACTTTCCAAAGTAAGAGCTTCCTGATATTTTCCTAATTCCAGCATGGCTTCCCCATAGCCTAAAATCATGAGATGCACATATTCCAAAGATGGGTCAATATCGAATTCCAATCCCTTTTTATAATATTTATAGGCATTTTCAGAATCATCAATAAGGTTGAAAGATTGTCCGATTTGAAAATAGACATAGGGATCGTTTGGATTTTTCTCCAGCATTTTAAATAGTAACTGGTTGTTTCGAAGAGCTTTCGCATGCAATTCATCAGAAGAACCAATATAGCCCACATGGTCAACGGTAATAGGAACCTGTAACATTTGGTAAGGCTGACCGTCATTGGAAACCAACTGCTCATGGATAATTTCCTCATAATGGAAGGAATTTTTATGAAACAAACGGTTCACTTCATCAGTATAAATTCTGTCATTGTTCCCGGACCAGCAATGGTTGTTTCGTGTTATAAGCCCAACGGATTTGGGAAAGTTTCGAGATAATTTGTCAAAACAAGATACATCTATATGAGTAATAAATTCATCACAGTCCAAAACAAGAACCCACTGGAAAGATGCACATTGCAGAGAGTAATTTCGTGCCGCACTGAAATCATTGCACCATTCAAAATGAAATAGTTTGACATTGTATTTTTGAATAATTTCTAAAGTTGAATCTGAGGAACCCGTATCGACAATTACGATTTCATGTGGATAGTTTTTCATACTTTTTTGAATAGAAGATAAAAATTTATCCATATTTTTTTCTTCGTTTTTAGCAATGATACAGATAGAAACGGGTGTCATGTTCTTTACCTCCGCAATATAGAATGTAGTAATTATATCATATATGCGCATAAAAAAAAAGTTTTTGAGATTATAGGTAAAAATAAATGTATATGTATGGTGCAAAAAAATAGAAATAATTAAGGGTAGATATTAGAAAAATTAGCATATATGTCGATACATTTTAAAATATAGAGAAATTAAGGGAGTGGAAAAATGCGCTTTTTTACAAAAAAACAAATCCTTTGTCTGGTAGAAACTATGAAAATTATGCAGGATAGATTAACAGAAGCCATTGTTTGGAACACTGAGGAGGGAATGAACGGACTTGCGGATTTACAGGAAGCGGCTGTTGCAATTGGAAATAATATAGAACAGGAGAAAAATAGTGGTGATATAGTTACAATTTTGGAAGAATACTGTGAAGAGATATATATATGCAGTATGAAACAGGGACAATCTGATAGAAAAATGCACTTATTTTCTATGAAGAATATGATGGAAACGATAGAACATAAAATTGAAACTAAAATACCGGTAGATAAAATAAAAATAGTTTTCATGCCCTATAAGGCAGATATGTGGACAAGTCTTGAGTCTATATGGTATGCTGCAGAGGCAGATGAAAATTATGAAGTAAAGGTAGTGCCGATACCATATTATGATATTGCAGATATGAAGAATATTCACATGAAATATGATGGAGATAGATTCCCCCCATATGTAAGGATTACGAGTTACAAAGAATATGCAATGGAAGAGGAACACCCGGAGATGATCTTCATACATAATCCATATGATGAATGCAACAATCTTACGAGAGTTCCGGCATATTATTATTCTTCCAATTTGAAAAAAAATACAGAATTGTTGGTATATAGTCCATATTTTACAGTAGGATCATTTAACAGAAAAAGTCAGGAATTTATGTTTACGGCACCGGGAGTATATTATTCTGATTATGTTATTGCCCAGTCACAGAGGGTTAAGGAGATTTTTGAAAGTTATGGACATAATGAAGAGAAAATAATAGCTTTTGGTTCTCCTAAAATAGATGCAATTGTCAAAAATAATAAGAATACTCAGAATCTACCGGAAATATGGACAAAAAAATTGTCTAATAAAAAGATATTTTTATTAAATACGCATTTATCTTATTTTCCCAAAGCATTTCAATATGCAGAATCACCGGATAACTATGCTGTAAAGTTTCATAAGGAAATCCTTGATACTTTTCTAAACCGGGAGGATTGCGGATTAATTTGGCGCCCCCATCCTTTAATGAAGAATATGCTGCAGGGCAGATTCCCTGAATGTTTAGATTTTATAAATTATTTTGAAAGACAGATTCTTCAGTCTACAAATGGAATTATTGATGAAACGGGTGATTATGCAAAAGCCTTTTATTGTTCGGATGCTTTAATTTCTACATGGAGTTCTTTAATTAATGAATATATGGCAACAGGTAAGCCGATTTTAATTATACAACGAATGGTAAATGAAGAGGTAAATAAAATTTCTCCAATCAATAGAAATGTCAATTATTTTAGAATTGGAAAAAATAAAATGACATTTGCAGACTTCAGAGATAATGTTTTGCAAGGCAATGATTTTATGTATGAGGAACGTATGGAGGCAGTTCGTAAGGCATTTCCTAATATGGATGGGAATGCGGGAAATAAGATACTGGAGTTTTTGACAAATAAACTTAGAGGAGGAAAATAATATGCAGGCAATGATGCTCGCGGCAGGAATGGGACGCAGAATGAAAAAATATACCAAAAATCATACAAAATGTATGATTGAGGTAGGGGGTAAAACTTTATTAGAAAGAGTCGTGGAGGCTTTGACGGAAGCAGGTATTACAAAACTGATTATGGTTATAGGGTATGAGGCAGAGGCACTTCAGGATTATATTGAGAAGAAACATTTTTCGATAGAAGTTGAATATGTTTATAACGAAGAATATGCTACGACAAATAATATATATTCTTTATATATGGCGAGAGAATGGCTGACAAAAGATGATACTATTTTACTGGAATCGGATTTGGTTTTTGAAAAGGGAATTATAAAAGATATTGTTGACAGCAAAGAAAAAAATATTGTAGTAGCCGCCAAATATGAACAATGGATGGATGGAACCATGGTACTTCTTGATGCCAAAAGAAATATCATTGATTTTGTTGATAAAACACAGTTTAGATATGAAGATGTGGATAGGTATTATAAAACTGTAAATATATATAAATTTAGCAAAGAATTTGCAGCAAATCAGTATATTCCCTTTATGGAAGCATATTTAAAAGCATATGGAACCAATCAGTACTACGAACAGGTTTTAAAAATTTTAGCGCATATTCGCAATTCGGAATTAAAGGCATTTTTATTAAGCAATGAAAACTGGTATGAAGTAGATGATGCACAAGATTTGGATATTGCTAATACCATGTTTGCAGATCAGGATACAGTGTTAAAGAAATATGAAAGACATTATGGAGGCTACTGGAGATTTCCTAAGGTAAAAGATTACTGCTATTTAGTGAATCCCTATTATCCACCTAAAAAATTGATATATCAAATGAAATATTTTTATGAAATATTATGCACGCAGTATCCATCAGGGATGGATATTCAAAGACTGAATGCGGCAAGTATGTTTGATATTGATGAGGAATATCTGATAGTTGGTAACGGAGCGGCTGAGTTAATCAATGTATTAGGGAAAATATTAGAGGGTACGGTATCGGTGGGCATTCCTGCTTTTAATGAATACATAAGATGTTTTGAGTCACAAAAAATCCGATTACTGGATAATGCAGACAATGATTATAGAATGAACATGAGAAGAATGTTAGAAGAAATTGATGAAACGGACAATCTGATTATTATTAATCCAGATAATCCCAGCGGATTTTTCTTCACAAAAGAGGAAATTTTACAGTTGCTTGAGAAATGTGAAAAAAAAGAAACATATTGCATTATTGATGAATCTTTTGTAGATTTTGCAGATCAAGAATTACGATTTACTTTATTAAATGAGCAAATTCTTGAAAAATATCCACATTTAATAGTTATTAAGAGTATAAGTAAATCATATGGAATTCCAGGCCTTAGACTGGGGGTTATGGCAACGGCAGATAAAGAAATCAGAAAAGCAATGCTTTCTCAAATGGCTATCTGGAATATAAATTCACTGGCAGAATATTATCTGCAGATTCAGAGACTGTATAAAAAGAGCTATATTGCTGCATGTAATAAAATAGCTGAAAATAGAAAATATATGCTGGAACAACTTGCAAATATGAAGGAATTAAGGGTATTTCCGTCGCAGGCTAATTATATTATGTGTGAAGTGAAAGGCGGCATAACTTCAGGAAAACTTGCTGCAATTTTGATGCAGGAGAAAAATATATTAATTAAAGACCTGTCAGATAAGAAAGGATTTTATAAAAAGTCATATATACGAATTGCTGTGAAAAATGAAGAAGATAACCAGATATTATTAGATGCCTTAAAGGAAATTCTGACAAAAAAGGAAGAAGAAAATGCAGTTCAAGGGTAGAAAATATACAAGAAATATCTTAAAAAAGGTAGATACTATTTGCAGGGAAAATAAATTATCTTATACGTTATTATTTACTACTTTACTTTCACAATATGAAGAGCAGAAAGAGGCAAATTGGTTATCGGACATTACTATTGGCATGTTATATGCTGATTATTTAAAACTGGTTACAATTTTGGAAAAAGGGGTAGATCCGGATTTATATGTTCTTAATAAAGAAAAAGATCCGAGCTTTAATGCACTGTATTCGTATATATGTATGAGAAGTATGGTTAAATTGCCGGAAGACAGAAGTAAAGACCATATGTATTATGATTATTTTATATGTGTTTATCCTATTTTTTATGCGGGAAACACATGGAAGGAATATCGCTCAAATTACAAAAAAAATAAATTTTTTCTGCAATGTATAGAGGCAACTGCACCAGCACCGTATTTAAGAGGAGTGAAAGCTAATATTTGTGCCATAGAAAAAAGAAAATGGTGTACGATGAGTGCAAAAAAAGAAAAGGAAATAAAACTCTTTTATGGTAGATTGGCTGAAGAGAGTAAGACGCCGACCAAGTATGCACTTATTCCGGTTCAAGATAAACAGACAGGAGTAATGAACTTGACTAAAACATATCAAAATGTAGAAAACTGCGAGTTTAGCGGAATACAAGTAATGTGTATAAAAGAAAGTCAGGAATGGTTACGGCAATGCTATACAGATAATAAAAGGAAGAAAATTACAGGGCAAAAGGCCAATAGGGCTGTCATAGAAGGTCCGGAGACTATTCGCAGAGTACAAATGGTTGCACTGGAAATTTTGTGCGAATTTGACCGGGTGTGTAAAGCACATAATATAAAGTATATATTGGCAGCAGGAACATTACTGGGGGCAGTAAGACATCAGGGATTTATTCCATGGGATGATGATATTGATGTCTTTATGCTCAATGAAGAATGGCTGAAGTTTGAAAAAGTTGCAGAAACAGAATTGGATCAAGAAAGATTTTTTTTACGAACTCAAAAGACAGATCAGGATGATAATCTTGTTTTTGGTCAGATTAAGAGAAACGGAACAGTTTATGTAAAAGACGGAAGGAGCGCTTTTAACACACATAAGGGGATTGCAATTGATATTCTGCCCTTTTACAATAGTCCGGATAGTAGAATTATGTTTGAAATTCAAAATGCATTATGCAGTTTTTTTAAGACTATGACATGGGCGCATATGGGAAGCGGTAGTGAAAGGAATTGGCTAAAAAGAAAATATTATGAATGTATAGCGAAGGTTTCCAATAAAAAAAGCTACCAGTTATATTATAAATGGGCCAATATGGTAAAGGATAGGAAAGACTTTCTTGCATATTTGTGTGTAAGGAGAAATCCCTATCACAGGGGATTTAACCAAAGAAAATATTTTGAAAATTTATGCGAAATAGAATTTGAGGGGCACCGATTTCCTGCACCACAGGAGTACGATGAATTTTTGCGCTTTTTGTATGGAGACGATTATGGAAAATTACCGAAACCTCAAAATAGAATTAATCACCATTTACCGGCAGATATCGAACTGAACGGTTTGTATGAATATGAAGAGTAAGGAGAATACCATGATACAGGCAAAGAAGCATGATTTAGCCGATATACTATATTTTTTAAAAGAAAATCTCGCAGATTGTATTTATATGTACATAGATATAAAAAAATATTCTCTTTTTAATGATAATATGAAGGTTTGGATAAATAGGGAGAATAATACCGGAAAAATAAAAACAGTGCTTATGAAGTATTATGATAGTATGCAGATTGCCACAACGGAAGAGCAGGAACAAACAAAATGGCTTGCAGATTTTTTGCAAAGCAATCCGGTTAGTATGATATCAGGAAGGGAATCACTGATACAAAAATTATCTCTAAGTATGGCAAAAAACTATGATAGCATTTATGGTATGGTTTACCGGATAAATGAGTATAGAATTTTTGAAGGAACCGAAAAGATTGAAACGGCGACTTTGGATGATTGTGAAGAGATAGCCTGTTTGATATGTTCTGATGAGGCTTTTCAGAATAATTACAAAATAAAAGAACTGGAGCATCAACTACGGGAACGTATGGAAACGGGAATGGGACGAAATGTAATTATTCGCAAAGACGGTAAAATTGTCGCACATATAGCAACATACGCAGAATATGAGAACATAGCGGTGACGAGTGGATTGATAGTAGATGCCCGCTATCGTAAGGAAGGGTATGGTTTTGTGATAGAAAGCTATTTGGTAAATACTCTTCTTCGTGAAGGTAAAGAAATATATACATTTGTAATAGAACCTAAGCGAGCAGCACTTCTAAATGCAATGGGAGCTGAATTGTGCAGTAAATATGGCAAAATGACAAAAAGGAACTGAGGGTATAAAAGAATGTCTGAAAAACAAATTAGAGAATTCTATGATAAAGATTTTTTGACAATTATGAGGGAAATTAAAAAAAAATCAGAAGTAAATAAAACATTCAATTTGGGGAAGAAAAATATAATAAAGGTTGCTTTGCTTGGAACAGGAAGCCTGCAATATTTTGCATCTATGTTAAAATATGGTCTCAATATGGTGGATGTCAGTATAGAAGTTTTTATTGGAACATACAAGGGCGCAGAAATAGATATAATGGATGATGACTCTGAATATTATAAATTTGAACCGGATATTACCGTGATATTTACGGATTACAGGGAAATTTTGCAGTTTCCTGATTTATACATGCAAGAAGAACAAGTGTGGAAGATGGTCTGGGAGTGGATGCAGAAACGAGAAAAACTTTGGGAGAAAGTGAATAGCAGGTGTGGTTCTGCTATTTTTCAAACTAATTTTGTTATTCCATTGGAAAGACAATTGGGAAATTTAGAGGAAAATTATGTATGGAGCCGGCAGAGCTATATAGAGTTATTGAACTATGCATTAAAAATTAAGAAGAAAAAATATGTTACAATCATAGATTACAACTATTTGGCATCTGCAGTTGGAAAAAGGAAATGGTTTGATTTTTCCAATTATTATTTGAATAAGTGCAATATGTCGTACGAATGCCTTCCTCAGGCAGTAAGGGAAATAGCATTAAATATATTAAATTATTGCGGTAAATATAGAAAATGTATAGTGTTAGATTTAGATAATACTTTATGGGGAGGGGTTTTAGAAGAGGTAGGTATTGATGGCGTAAATATATTCCCGGATAATCCTGTTGGAGAAGCTTTTTTAGCATTTCAAAAATATCTGAAAGATTTGAAAGACAGAGGGATTATATTAGCTGTATGCAGTAAGAATGATGAAGAATATGCAAAAGAAGTTTTTCGAAAAAACGATAACATGATTTTAAAATTAGATGATATTAGCTGCTTTATTGCGAATTGGGAAAATAAGGATAAAAATATACAGACCATTTCAGAAAAATTGAATATAGGAACAGATTCAATGGTATTTGTAGATGATAATCCTGTGGAAAGAAATTTAGTACAAGTATCGTTTCCTGAAGTAGAGGTAGTTAATTTATCAGAAGATCCGGCAGATTACATTGAAAATATTGAAAATGAAAATTATTTTGAATGGCTTCAGATTACAGAGGAAGATTTTAATAGAACTGCTACATACATTGTGCAGGAAGAAATGAAAAAAGCTGAAAAAAATAGCTGTGATTATATGGAATATTTAAACAGTCTTGATATGAGATGCAGTGCTGATAAGTTAAGTGAAAAAAACATTTCGAGAATAACACAGTTGTTTAATAAAACAAATCAGTTCAATACTACTGGCTTCAGATGCACGGAGGCACAGTTGTTAAACTATCAAAATAAAGGAAGTTACATATGGGGGTTCCAGTTAAAGGATAAATTTGTAAATTACGGCATAGTGTCTGTGCTATTATATAAAATTGAACAAGATGAATGTATAATAACAGCATGGGCTATGAGCTGTAGGGTATTCAAAAGGACGCTCGAAAAATTTATATTAAATATGATAACAGAGAAAGCCTTAAAGGAAGGGTGTAAAAAAATACTTATACATTATCTTCCAACAGAAAGAAATGCTATGATTAAAAAAATCTTGATAGAAAATGATTTTGAATTTGATAAAGACTTTTTTAGCATAAGTATAACTGATAAAACATATTTTCAAACAAACATTGTGGAGGTAAATAAAGATGAATATTGAGAAACAGGTAAAGGAAGTTTTTGCTGATTTATTTGAAATGGATGAAGAGGAAGTTCATAATACTGATACTATGGAAGATATAGATGATTGGGATTCTTTGATGCATATTCAACTAATGCTTGCATTGGAAAAGGAGTTTAGCATAAAATTTTCAACACAACAGATAATGGAAATGAAATCGGTTGCAGACATTATACAAATAATATCAAGCAAATTCTAAGATTGCAGTCAAGAGGAAAAACGATGATAGAATATGAAGATGGAAGCATAAGCTTTGAAGAAACTGATTTGAAATATTTTTCAGAGGACAGTGGGGATGTAAATCCGCTACATATGGATAGAAAATATGCGGAAACAACAGTTTATGGGGAGAGGGTTGTTTTTGGCATGTTGGGAATAGAGGTTCTTCTAAAGAAATATCAGATAGAAAAGAATTACTACGATATTAAATTTTATGCACCATTGTTTTTGGGTAGAAAATATTACCATAGGAAAGAAGAAAAAAAGGGGAAGGTATGTCTTTATATTGAGGAAAATGGAAATAAACTTCTGAGTATTAAATGTAATAACAAGGAATCACAAACTGCAGAATTACAAAATACAACAACAAATCAGTTGCCTATGTTTAAGACAGCTCGTAATATTACGGATGAAGAAATAGAGAAACTATCCTATGAAGAGGGAGAATATATTTATAAATCTTTTCCTCAAAAAAATAATATTTGCACACAAATTAAAACCAACATAGTATTAAAGTTCTGCAGCTATGTAGTAGGTATGGTTTTCCCGGGAGAGAGAGCCGTATTTATGGGAGCCACTATCTCAGTATGTGAACATGAAATTTTTTCACAATGTATGCAATATAGCTTACAAAAGACAAATTATGATAATAAGTTTGGAATTGTGGAATATACATTGTTCTTAAAATGTCAGAATAAAACGTTGGCTATTTGTACAATACAGGCATATGTCAGAGCAAATTTTAAACTGGATATACAGGAAGGTGAAAAAATATCTTGTGAATTTCAAGGGAAGACTGTGCTGATAATTGGTGGAACTAAGGGGATAGGCGCCGAGCTGGCAAAGAAATACGCACTGGGAGGAGCAAGGGTACTTTTAACGTATTGTCACGATGAAGATAAGGCAGAAGAAGTCAAAAAAAAGATACAAAAGTACAATCAAAATGTAAAACTTTACAGGGGGGATATGCGGGACTATGCTGATTGTAAAAGAATACAGATGGACTTGCAGAAAGAGAATGAAAGGATCGACAGATTATTCTTATGTTCAGCACTTCCAACTAAAAATATGCAGTTTTACCCAGAAGGGTATCGGGATTTTGAAAAATATTTAGGACAGGGTGTTCAAATTTTTTATTTACCGTTTTATATGTTATATCCATTGGTGTGTGAGGGTGGAAAGGTAGTTGTTCTATCATCAAGTGCAGTAGCTCAAAAAAAAGAAGCAAGCAAAATGTTGGATTATATATGTGTGAAATCCATAATAGAAAGTATTACGGAATGCACTGCTTACACGGACAAAATAAAAAGGGATTATTATATTATCAGACCGCCTAAAATGTTAACCGAAATGAATAATACACCGATAGGAAGAATTGGTGCAGCTGAACCTAAAAAAATTGCGCAGGAAATAATTAAAAAAATAAAAGAAGATAAAACGGAAAAAGGCTGTAAGATTTTGGATTTTTAAGATAAAGCAGCCAGGCAGTAAATAAGGGTGTTGCTGAAGTAGAGATATAAAAACGGTGAATATCATATATAATAAATATTGATTTTACTTATGTGACAGCATCGGCTATAATAACAGGGTAAGTGCGAAAAGCACAATTTCTGCGCAGAGCAGATATCGAGTGAGTCGATGAAAGGGAGGACACTATGGTTAAAGCAGTAGTAGGCGCAAACTGGGGAGACGAAGGAAAAGGTAAGATTACCGACATGATGGCGGAAAAAGCAGATATTATTGTCCGCTTTCAGGGTGGTGCCAATGCAGGACACACCATTGTAAACAATTATGGAAAATTTGCATTACACACGCTGCCGTCCGGTATTTTCTATCAGCATACAGTAAGTATTATCGGCAACGGTGTGGCATTAAACATTCCGGTACTGATGAAGGAGTTGAAGTCCATTACGGACAGAAACGTACCGGCACCCAGGCTTCTGATTTCCGACAGAGCACAGATTGTAATGCCGTATCATATTTTATTTGACCAGTATGAAGAGGAAAGACTGGGCAAGAATTCCTTCGGTTCCACAAAGTCCGGCATTGCGCCGTTCTATTCCGATAAATATGCCAAGATTGGTTTCCAGGTAAATGAGCTTTTCGATGACGAGTTATTGAAGGAAAAGGTTTACCGTGTACTGGAAACAAAGAATATTCTCTTAGAGCATTTATACCACAAGGATCCCATCAATCCCGAAGAGCTGCTTGCAACTTTACGGGAATACAGAGAAATGGTTGCTCCTTATGTATGCGATGTATCCGCATATCTGGACAAGGCAATCAAGGAAGGCAAGACCATCCTGTTGGAAGGACAGCTTGGAACCTTAAAGGATCCGGACCACGGTATTTATCCCATGGTTACTTCTTCCTCTACCCTGGCAGCTTACGGTGCCATCGGCGCAGGACTTCCTCCTTATGAAATTAAGGAAATCGTTACTGTATGTAAGGCATATTCTTCCGCAGTAGGCGCGGGTGCTTTCGTATCCGAAATCTTCGGTGACGAAGCGGATGAACTGAGAAGACGCGGCGGCGACGGCGGCGAGTACGGCGCTACAACCGGACGTCCCAGACGTATGGGATGGTTTGACTGCGTAGCCTCCAAGTACGGATGCCGTCTGCAGGGTACTACGGATGTAGCGTTTACCGTTCTGGATGTACTGGGATACCGGGATGAAATCCCCGTATGTGTCGGTTATGATATTGACGGCGAAGTGACGACGGACTTCCCGGTTACCCACAAGCTGGAAAAGGCAAAGCCGGTATTAAAGACTCTTCCCGGATGGAAATGCGACATCAGAGGCATCAGGAACTATGATGAGCTGCCGGAGAACTGCAAGAACTATATTGAATTTATCGAAGGACAGATTGGATATCCCATCACCATGGTCAGCAACGGACCGGGCAGAGACGATATCATCTACCGTGAAAGCCCCTTAAAGAAATAAAAACAGGTTTTTGGATGCAGAAAGGAAGGAATGAAGTGAGCCGAAAAGGAAAACAGATTGCGGCATGGGTAGCAATCGTGCTTTTAGTAATGTTGTATGTAGTGACGCTGGTTGTGGCAATCTTAGATACCTCTTCCGCAGGCAACTGGGTTATGGGCTGCCTTTTGGCAACCGCCATCATTCCTCTGCTTACCTGGATGTATATCTGGATGTACGGAAAAATGACCGGAAAAGAAACCATGGCGGATGTGCATCTTTTGGAAGGTATAAAAGAAGATGCCGAAGAAGCGAAAGATGCTTCCGGACAGACATCCGGACAAAGCGAAGCCGAAAAATCCACAGATAAGAAATAGGAAAATAAAGTCTGCATACAAGCAAAAGAATTATAGGATGAAATGAAAGAAGCACTGCCCGGGATTACTCCATACGGGCCAGTGCTTCTTTTGCCTGTGTCAGGTTTTCAAAGACGATGCCGTGAATTCCTACGGCATTGGCGCCTTCTGCATTCTCCGGTCTGTCGTCAAAAAAGACACATTCCTCTGCATTCAGCTGGTATTTGGACAGGAGAGCCCGGTAAATCTCCGGTGCGGGCTTTAACATATGCACGCGGCAGGAAAAAATACCGCCGTCCATATAATTGATAAAGCTTAATGCCTCGGGATTTTCCCGAATCAGCTTTTCAAAATAGTTGGACAGGAAATAGACGTGATAGCCCTTCTGCTTTAATTCCCGCACCCAGGGAACGGCATAGTCGTGCTGCACTACGATGTCGTGGCAGTTTGCAAGTACACGGCGGATATCTCTTTCGATTTCGGGGTCCGCTTTTACCATCAAATCAATGATTTCTTCGTCGCTTAAATCACCCCGGTCAAAGTGCGCCCAGGCTTCGTTAAAGACGGTGGCTTTGGCAAGCCGGTCGACCATGGCTTCATCATAACCGAAGGAAGCAAAGCTTTCCCGGTAGGAGAAGTAGACAAGTACATTACCGATATCAAAAATTACGTTTTTAATCATAAATATTCTCATTCCTTTCATAAATAAGGTGTAACAGATTTTCAGCGGCGGGGGACATATGACCGCCGGACGGTGTGACCAGCAGGAAATTCCGCTTCGGGATCATCTGGTTGAAACGCAGGGCAAACAGCTTGCCGGACTGCAGATAGGGCAGGGCAAAATCCTTCACAACGCAGCCGATGCCCAGGGAGCGCAGGGCAAACTGGATAATCATATCACTGGTGGCAAGCTCGAATTCCGGCTTAAGGGCAACGTTGTTTTTGGAAAGAAATTCTTCCATATAATGCTTGGAGCTGGTATTGCCTTCAAGACAGATAAGGGGCAGTGTTTCTAAAACGGATAAGTCCAGCGTCCGGTTTTTATAGGAAATAAAGCGCCTGCCGCATACGAAGATATCTTCGATTTCCCGGACGGGGAGGGCACATACGGAAGGGTCCTCCGCCAGTGGGGAACTGACAACACCGAAATCAATCTGTTCTTTTTTTAAGTTTTCAATGGTTTCCGGCGTGGGGGCATTGGAAACAATCACCTTGATGCCGGGATATTTTTCGTGAAACTGCTCTAAATAAGGAAGAAGGAAGAACTGCAGGGTCATGTCGCTGGCGCCGATGTGGATTTCGCCGAGCTCTGAATTCTGCATCTGTTTCAGACGCTCTTCCCCGAGCAGAAACTGTTCGTAGCCCTTTGCCACGTAGGAGTAGAGCAGTTCGCCTTCCGCCGTCAGCTTTACGCCCTTGGACACGCGCCGGAAAAGCTTGGCGTTTGTCTGCTGTTCTAACTGCTTTAAGGCCTGGCTGACCGCCGGCTGGGATATGGACAGTAGGGAGGCTGCCTGGGTAAGGGACCCGGTTTTAGCCACATAATAAAATGTTTTGTAATATTCCAGATTGGAAACCATACCGCACCTCCGTTTTCTGCCGACTCTTTTTACAGAGTATCACAAAGTAGTAAATTCCACAACCGGAAAGAAGAAAGCAGGCTGGGAAGCGGCATGACCGGAAACGAAAAAGCCCCGGGCCTACACGGTAAGCCCGGGACCCTTCAAGGGGAGGATAAGTATTAAATTTATCATTGGTAGCAGCATCAAGGGAGGGGTTCCTTTGATGACTAATGATAGTATATCCGCCGGAAAGGGCTTTATACATTTTTATCTTTTCTTTTTTCTGATTTTATTGTAAGATGAATTGAAATTATCGATTTACGAGGAGAAAACCATTATGAAGAAAATAAAAGGACGATTGCTGACACTGGCAGTTATGGTAATGATGCTTACGGCGCTGGTGCTCTCCGGCTGCGGTAAAAAAGAGGAGAGTGCGGAAATCAGGGTAGGCGCCCTGAAGGGACCGACTACCATCGGACTTCTGCACCTGATGGACGAAGCGGAAAAAGGCAATACACAGAACTCCTACACATTTACCATGGCAACGGCGGCGGATGAACTGACGGCACAGGTGGTAAAGGGAGATCTGGACATTGCGTTGCTGCCCGCCAATGTGGCAGCCATTGTTTACCAGAAGACGGACGGTGGCGTTACGGTACTGGATGTCAATACCCTCGGCGTGCTTTATCTGGTATCCGGCAGGGATGATATTACCGGTGTGGCTGACCTTGCCGGCAGGACGGTTTATCTGACGGGAAAAGGCACAACCCCGGATTACTGTCTGCAGTATCTGTTGGCACAGAACGGTCTTTCTCTGGAAGATGTGACTCTCGAATACAAATCCGAAGCAACCGAAGTGGCGGCAGTTCTTTCCGAAAATCCGGATGCCGTGGGACTTCTGCCCCAGCCGTTTGTAACGGTGGCATGTGCACAGAACGATGCCTTAAAGGTATGCGCTTCCCTGACGGAAGAGTGGGATAAGGCAGCGGATGACGGCAGCAGTCTGCTGACCGGTGTTACGATTGTACGCAACGATTTCTTAAAGGAGCATAAAAAAGCCGTAGAACAGTTCTTAAAGGACCATAAGGAGAGTGCGGACTTTGCCAATTCCAACGTGGAAGAAACCGCGGCTCTCTGTGTGGCGCAGGATATTATTGCCAAGGAACCGGTAGCGCAGAAGGCAATTCCTTTCTGTAATATTACCTGCATGACGGACAGCGAAATGAAAGAGGCGCTTTCCGGTTATCTGAAGGTTTTGTATGAGTTAAATCCGACAGCTGTCGGCGGAGAGCTTCCGGCAGACGATTTCTACTATGAATAAAAAAACAAAAGACAGGCTGGCAGGCATCGGCATAGTTATCTTCTGGCTGGTAGTCTGGCAGCTTGCCGCATTTTTCGTGCATAACCGAATTCTGATAGCGGGACCTGCGGAGACCCTGCAGGCGCTCGTGAGGGAGGCAGTTACCGTTTCCTTCTGGAAAACCGTGGGGATATCTGTATCCCGGGTAACCATTGGATTTTTAGCGGCCTTTTTTGCCGGCTGTCTGCTGGCGGCATTCAGTTTTAAAAGCAGCATGGTGCAAAGACTTCTGGCGCCGGTTATGCAGTTTGCCAAAGCGGTTCCGGTGGCTTCCTTTGTGGTGATATTACTCATATGGCGGGGCGCGGACAGCCTGTCTGTGGCAATTTCCTTTTTGGTGACGCTTCCTATTGTATATGTCAGTTTTCTGGAAGGGCTTACCCATGTGGATAAAAATCTCGTGGAAATGGCACAGGTATATCATCTGTGGTTTCCCGTAAGGGCTCTGTATATTGTGCGGCCGGCGCTGGCGCCCTTTCTGGAGGGGGCATTGCAGACGGCGCTTGGCATGAGCTTTAAGGCAGGCGTTGCGGCGGAAGTAATCGGCACTCCGCGCTGGGCTATCGGTTCGGCTTTGTATGAGTCGAAAATCTACCTGGATACGGCGGGTGTGTTTGCCTGGACGGCGGTGGTAGTGGTGTTGTCCTTTTTGTTAGAAAGACTGTTTTTGTTTTTCTTCCGGAAGCTGCGCGACTGGCAGCCTTTCCTTGCCGGGAAAGAACAGGAGTATCCGGCGGAGGACGTTAAGGTGTGCGGACTGTTTCGGGGATATGACGGAAAGCAGGTACTGCGGGACGTGAATGCCCATTACCGGAAGGGGAAGATTTATTGCCTGATGGCGCCTTCGGGAGCCGGCAAGACGACCCTGCTTCTTACCATGGCAGGGATTTATCCTCCGGAGAAAGGAAGCATTTCCGGCTGCAGGTATCCATCGGTTCTGTTTCAGGAGGACAGGCTGCTTCCCCGGGCTTCGGTACTGCAGAACGCAGCGGTAGCGGCGGGGGAGGAAAAAGCAAGGAATATCCTGTCGGACTTAGGGCTTTCCGATGTTTTCCTCCAAAAAACAGAAGAGCTTTCCGGCGGTATGAAACGGCGGGTTTGTCTGGCGAGGGCGCTTGCTTATGGCGGGGACTGCCTGCTTTTGGATGAACCTTTTACGGGACTGGATGGGGAGAACCGCAAAAAAGCGGCGGAATGCATCCGTAAATACGCCAACGGACGTATGGTTCTTATTTCCACCCACGACGGAGAAGATGCCTCTCTTTTAGACGGGGAGACTGTAAAATTAGAGAAATAAAATATAAAATAAAAGAATAGAGGGGACATGTTTATGAAAAACAAAAGAGGTACTTATGCACAAAAGGTAGGCGGTGTTTTTTCACGGATTATTTTCTTTATCCTGCTTTCCGTCTGCGTGGTGTCCATCTGCATCATGGCAGGGCTGGCACTGACACAATCCGGTATTTCCATAAAAAACGAGGTGAACGGGCTGACCGGTCAGATTAATGCGGAGATGGCGGAGAAACAGGCAGTGGTGGATGCGGTGGCAGCGACCATAGGGAGCGGACAGCTGAAGGGCTACCAGGCACAGCTTGACTTTGTGGACAGCATCAAAGCAATGGATGACATAACGGCGGCGGTCTATGTGGCATATCCGGACGAAAGTGTTGTTTACAGCGGTGGCTGGCAGCCGGATGCGGGGTTTGTGCTTACCGACAGAATCTGGTATACCATGGCGGCAGCATCCGAAAATGTCTGCATTACCGAGCCATATGTGGATGAGAATACAGGAAACATCTGCATTACTCTTTCCAAGGCAGTCCGCAGCCGGGATGAGGTCACCTGTGTGGTAGGCATGGATCTGTATCTGGATGAGGTGGTTTCCCTGATTTCCGGTCAGTTTAACGGTTCCGCCTATGCCTTTTTGGTTACCGGCAAGGACGTTATCCTGGCGCATCCCAATGATGCTTACCGGATTACGGCGGATAAATCCGTTACCCTTAAGGATGCCGGTTATCAGAAGCTTTCCGGCACCAGCGACAAGCGGAAAATCATCTGGGATTACAGCGGCGGCTTAAAGGTCATGATGCTGGAAACCACTGACTGCGGCTGGCAGGTAGTGGTGGTACGTCCTCTTCTGGCGGCACTTTCCCTGGCATTTATCGTTCTTCTTCTGAATATCCTGATTTTTGTGCTTTCTGTATTTTTAAGCAACCGGTTCTGTAAAAATGCGGTTTCCAAGTGGTTTACCCCCATTTATTCCATCAGTAAAAAGGTGGCGGAAATGGCGGAGGGCGATTTGTCCCTGACCTTTGATGAGGAGCCGATTACGGATGAGATTGCCACCCTGACGGAGGCACTCAACAGCACCATAACGGAGCTGCATGCGTATATTGACGATATCCGTCATGTAGTCAGCAATGTGGCAAACGGCAATCTTACCGTGCACCAGCATGTGACATACCGCGGAGATTTTACCGCCATCAAGGAAGCTCTGGACCTGACACTGAAAAACTTAAACAACACCCTGTCGGAGGTAAAGGAGAATTCTTCTACCGTGGCGGACTATGCGGAGCAGGTTCAGCTTTCCACGGAGCAGGTGGCAGAAGGAGCAACCTCCCAGAGCCTTTCCATTGCGGGTCTGCGCGACAACATTCAGGTGCTTTCGGAAAAGCTTGGCATTGTGCAGAAAAATGCGGAGCTGGCGGCGGAAATTTCTTCTACCACCAACGAACAGTTAGTCAACGGTGAAGAAAAAATGCAGCAGCTCATGGAGGCTATGGAGCGTATCAACGAAACCTCCGATGAAATCGGCAGCATTGTGGGAACCATCAACGAGCTTGCCAACCAGACCAATCTGCTTTCCTTAAATGCATCCATAGAGGCGGCCAGGGCGGGAGAAGCCGGAAGAGGCTTTGCCGTGGTGGCGGAAGAAATCGGAAAGCTGGCAGGCGCCAGTGCGGAGGCAAGCAATACCATTGCCGGGCTGATTGCCAACAGTAAGGAAGCTGTGGGCAGGGGCCGTGAGGTGGCAGGACGGACTGCAGAGGTGATTAAATCCGGAGTGGACAACTTTAAGGTATCCAAGGACAAGCTGCTGGAAATCACGGAGTCGGTAGAGGAACAGATGACGGCATTAAACAGCATCACCAACGGCGCAGAAGAAATTTCGTCCGTTATCGAGACCACGGCAGCGGCTTCGGAGGAGAATGCCGCCATCAGTACGGAACTGATCGGAAAGTCACACGCTCTTTTAGGCTCCGTAAACCGTTTCAGGCTGGCGGACAGTTGCAAAAATGAATAGACAAGCGCCCGTTCTTATGCTATAATCTGTAAATGACTGTGGGTATATAGGTTATAGCCACGACTTTAAGGAGGAATTGTAACAATGAGTTTACAGGTAGAAAAATTAGAACACAACATGGCGAAGCTTACCATTGAAGTGCCCGCTGAAGAATTAGAGAAAGCACTGGAAACAGCTTATCAGAAAAACAAAAACAAAATCAGTGTACCCGGCTTCCGTAAGGGCAAGGTACCTCGCAATATGATTGAAAAAATGTACGGTCCCGCAATCTTCTACGAAGATGCAGCCAATGAACTGATCCCCGATGCTTACGAAAAAGCACTGGATGAATGTGAAGAAGAAATCGTATCCGCTCCCAAGATTGATGTTACCCAGATTGAAAAGGGCAAGGATTTCATCTTTACTGCAGAAGTAGCCGTAAAGCCGGAAGTTACCCTCGGCAAGTACAAGGGCATCAAGGTAGACGAAGCAGATCTCGCTGTTACAGAAGAAGAAATCAACGCACAGATTGAAAAGGAAAGAGAAAACAGCGCAAGAACCATCAGCGTAGAAGACAGACCTGTTAAAGACGGCGACATTACCACTCTGGATTTTGAAGGCTTCGTAGACGGCGTGGCTTTTGAAGGCGGCAAGGGTACCGATTATCCTTTAACCATCGGTTCCGGTTCTTTCATTCCCGGCTTCGAAGAGCAGTTAATCGGCACTGAGTTAAATAAGGAAGTAGAAGTAAACGTTACTTTCCCCGAAGATTACCATGCAAAGGATTTAGCAGGAAAGCCTGCAACCTTCAAGTGTAAGATTAAGGATATCAAAGAAAAAGAGCTTCCTGAATTAGACGATGAATTCGCAAGCGAAGTTTCCGCATTCGATACCATGGCAGAATACAAGGAAGACGTTAAGAAATCCTTAGAGATGAAGAAAGCAGACGCTGCAAAGATTGCAAAGGAAGAGGCTGTTATCGATGCCGTTATCGAAGACGCAAAGATGGATATTCCCGACGCAATGGTAGAAACCGAGCAGAGACAGATTATTGAAGAGTTCTCCCAGAGAATGAGAATGCAGGGTCTTACCATGGAGCAGTACATGCAGTTCACCGGCATGACACCGCAGGCTCTTATGGATCAGACCAAGCCTCAGGCATTAAAGAGAATCCAGTCCAGACTGGTGCTCGAAGCAGTCGCTAAGGCTGAAGACCTGAAGGCAAGCGAAGAAGATTATGCAGCAGAAATCAAGGATATGTCTGAAAAGTATCAGATGGAAGAAGACAAGATTAAAGAAATGCTTGGCGAAAAGGGCAAGAAGCAGGTAGAAGAAGACCTTGCCATCAGAAAAGCAGTTGACTTCTTGGTTGATAATGCGAAATAATTAACCCAAAGAGTTTAAGACACTTCCCGAAAGCAAAGACTTGTGATGAGCGTTGCAAAGGGAAGTGTTTTTCTTTATATATGTTCGGATAATATATGTTCAGAGGCATCCGGAAGGCCGGCTGCGAAAGGAGAAACATACTATGAGTGTATTAGAAGGCAAAGAGCCGCAGAAGGTGTGGCATTATTTTGAAGAAATCTGTAAAATTCCCCATGGCTCGGGAAATGTGGAAGGCATCAGCAACTATCTGGTTTCTTTTGCCAAAGAGCATAATCTTTCCTGCATACAGGACGAAATGAAGAATATTATCATAAAGAAGCTGGCATACAGGGGATATGAACAGGAGCCTGCAGTCATCTTGCAGGGACATATGGATATGGTAGCCGTTAAGAAACCGGGAGCTGCCATTGATATGGAAAAAGACGGTCTGACACTGGGTGTGGAGGGAGATTTCCTGTATGCGAAGGACACCAGCCTGGGCGGAGATGACGGTATTGCCGTTGCTTATGCCCTGGCGCTGCTTTCTTCCGACGATATTCCCCATCCGGCATTGGAGGTTATCATTACCGTGGATGAAGAAGTGGGCATGGACGGCGCAAGGGAGATTGATCTGTCCGGTCTGAAGGCTAAAAGAATGCTGAACCTTGACTCCGAAGAAGAGGGGATTTTCTTAACAAGCTGTGCAGGCGGCGCCAGAATCAACTGCTTTTTCCCTCTCACCATGGAAGAAAAAGCGGGCGAGCTGTACCGTATCAGCGTGGAGGGACTGCTGGGCGGGCATTCCGGCGAAATGATTGACAAGGGAAGAGGCAACTCCAATGTGATTATGGGCAGACTGCTTTATCTTATGGCGGAAGAATTTCCCGTGCATATCGTATCCTTGGAGGGTGGTCTTGCGGACAATGCCATTCCGAGACATACGGTGGCAGAGGTTATTGTAGCGGAAGAACACAGCAGACTGCTGGAGAATATTCTCTTAAAGGCAGAGAAGGACATTCACACGGAGCTCTGCACCAAGGACCCGGATTTCCAGCTTACCACTGTGCATATGGGAGAAGTGGTAAAAGAGGCTGCCGATGAAGAGAGCAGCATGCGTCTGGCATCCGCCCTGCTGGCATTTCCGAACGGTGTGCAGGCCATGAGCGGCGAGGTAGAGGGTCTGGTGGAAACTTCCCTGAACTTAGGTATTTTAACCTTGAATACCGAAAGAAAGGAAGCCGTAGCTTCCTTCTCTGTCAGAAGCTGCTTAGAGAGCGCCAAGTATGCTCTGCTTTCCAAGGTGGAGACCATTACCCGTCTCTGCGGCGGCATTTCCACCATTACCGGCGAATATCCCGGCTGGGCATACCGTGTGGAATCCCCGCTCCGGGAGAAATGCGTTAAGGTTTACGAAGAGATGTACGGCAAAAAGCCCGAACTGCAGGCTATTCATGCCGGTCTGGAATGCGGCATTCTGGCCTCCAAAATAGATGATCTGGACTGTGTTGCCCTGGGACCCGACATGCGGGACATCCATACCACGGAAGAAAAATTAAGCATTTCCTCGGCAGAACGTGTCTGGAAATTCCTGCTTAAGGTGCTGGAAATGAAGGATTGATGTATTCACCTGTGGATGATACGATGGAGACATAAATCTGTGAATGATGAAAATTGACTTCCGCATGGGATTGCGGATGAAAAAGGTGGATGCATAAATCTGTGAATGGTGAAGATAGGATTCTGCATGGGATTGCGGATGAAGATGATGAATGCATAAATCTGTGAATGGTGAAAATAGGATTCTACATGGGATTGCGGTTGAAGATGATGGATGCATAAATCTGTGAATGATGAAAATTGATTTCTGCATGAAGAGACGGATTGTGAGAAAAGGATTGGTCTTTATATGGGATTTGATAAGGAAAAGATAAAGCAGATAAGAGGATTGCTTATATTTGCGGCGGGACTGGTACTGCTCATTATATACAGCGGCAGTGTGGTAAAGGGCATTGGAATGTGTCTTTCTATTCTGGCGCCCTTTGCGGCAGGGGGCTGTATTGCGTTTGTACTGAACCTGCCCATGCGGGCAATCGAGAAAAATCTTCCCGGCAGACGGTGGGGGAAAAACACCGGAATGCTCAAAAGGGGAATCAGCCTGTTATTGGCATTCCTTTTTGTTGTTACTGTTTTTGTCGTTGTTTTTGTAACTGTGATTCCGAGGCTGCAGGAAAGCTTTATGATGATCGGAGCCCAGATTCCTGCATTTACGGCAAAAGTGCTTAAGGAACTGGAAGAACTTTTTGCAGGTAATCCGGAAATCCTGTCCCAGATAGAAAAATTGCAGATCAAAGAAATAGACTGGATGGAAATAGGAAAGCACATAAGTCAGTTTCTGACGAGCGGCATGGGAAGTGTGCTTTCCTCTGCCTATACAATGGCAAGTAATATCATCGGCGGTGTGGTAGACAGCTTTGTTGCCGTTATTTTTGCCATATATATTCTGGCACAGAAGGAAAAGTTAGCAGATCAGGGAAGAAGAATCCTGAAAGCCTATCTTTCGCCCCATGCCTGTGATAAGGTGCAGTACGTTCTGCGGCTGCTGGCTTCCAATTTCAGCCACTTCATTGTCGGACAGTGTACCGAAGCCCTGATTCTTGGTTGCCTGTTTCTGGTATCCATGACCATTTTCCGTTTTCCCTATGCACTGGTAATCAGTGTGCTGATTGCCATGACGGCCCTGATTCCCATAGTAGGAGCATTCATCGGCTGTGCTGTGGGAGCATTTCTTATTCTGATGACAGATCCTTTTCAGGCTCTGTGGTTTGTTGTTTTATTTTTGGTGCTGCAGCAGGTAGAAGGAAATCTGATCTATCCGCATGTGGTGGGAAATTCCGTGGGACTCCCCTCCATCTGGGTCCTGGTAGCAGTGACGGTGGGAGGCAGTCTGTTCGGCGTGCCGGGGATGCTTTTCTTTATTCCCCTGACAGCTACAATATACATGCTTTTCCGCGACAGAGTAAACGAACGGCTCCGGCAACGTAAAAATATGCAAAAAAGTACGAAAAATACAAAAAACATAAAAAATTGAAAAAATTTTAAAAAGCACTTGCTTTTTTAAAAAAAACAAGATATAATACATCTTGTGCTTCGGGGTGTGGCTCAGTTTGGCTAGAGCGCTGTCTTAGGGAGGCAGAGGTCGCGTGTTCGAATCACGTCACTCCGACTACTTAAAAGAAGCAGAAAAATCGCATTTTCAAGGGCAATACCTTGAAGGTGCGATTTTTTTGTGGGATTTAGATTTATGCCGGGTTTATGTAGAATTCATGTCGGGTTTATGTAGAATCCATGTCGGGTTTATTTAGAATTCATGCTGGGTTTATGTATAATCCATGCCGGATTTTTGTGTAGCTGTAATTTGACTTTTTCTTGCAGCAGAATTTTGTATGTGACATAATGGAAAAGAAGCAAAACACGAAATTTCAGGGAAACACCTTATGAAAAAGCTGTGGGATAGAAGCAAAAAGCTTAGAATGATAAAAATGCTTTAAAGGAAGAAGAGAAAAAGGAAGCATTTCTGTAAAAAGTATAAAAATGCTTTAAGGGAAGAAGTCAAGTCCATATTTGTGTGTAAATTCCTTAAGGTATATTTTGCATCTTATCAG
>OIXH01000126.1_pt1 | contig 95853 bp, 87 predicted proteins | sample 1587741 | NCBI WGS metagenome assembly OIXH01 (sample SAMEA3888916, study PRJEB22519) | human gut metagenome | biome: human gut; feature: human-associated habitat; material: faeces | place: Denmark | collected 2011 | reverse complement strand
ATTCCATGTGCTGACCTCCCAATTTATCGGTGGATAAATTGTAAGCCAGGTGCCGACCACATGGGGGATATAGTGTTGCAGACTCACCTCCGTTTTTCGCGTAGAGTCCACGCATAGTGCGTGGACTCTACGCTCTATACGGTGGTATTCTCCCATTTTCACAGAAAATCTTCCATCCGCCGCTGTGTTTGACGCCGCATTCAAAACCTTACACGCAGTTTTTGTTGTCCGCGTGTTATGTCCTCATACTTACTTGACCTTGTAAATGCGGATGCCCATTGCCCCCTGCGGCGGGTCAGTTATGATCCGCTAGCCCCCTGTTTCATACGCGGCCCGGTTTGACGTTTACTGCCCCAATATGACAGTAACGGAACGTTTCACAACGTTCCGTTACGCTTATCTTCCCCGGCCTTTCGGCCGGGGAAGATCTTTATAAGAGGTCTTGATCTCACTTTTCCGCGTACAGCCGCCACAGGAACGCCGCGATCTGCGCTCTCGTGCAGTCGTTGGCGGAGCCGAACAGCCCGCCGCCGATGCCATCGGTGATGCCGTGCTCCTTGGCCCACGCCACAGCCTGCGCATAGTAAGCGTCCGCCGCTACGTCGCTGAACCCGGCGCTGCCGTTCACAGCGGGGCTGCCCGCCGCGCGGTACAGGAACGCCGCGGACTGAGCGCGGGTGCAGGCGGCGTCAGGGCTGAACAGGCCATTGCCCGTACCGCCGGTGATGCCGTTTTCAATGGCCCACGCCACCGCCTTGGCGTAGTAGCTGCCTGCGGGAACATCCGCAAAGTCGGCCGTGCCCTTCGGCTCGGGAGAACCGGCGGCCCGCCACAGGAAGGTAACGATCTGGGCCCGGGTGCAGTTCAGGTTGGGACTAAACGTGGTCTCCGTAGTGCCCTGGGTGACCTCGCGCTTGAGCATCCACTCCACCGCGTCCACGTAGTAGGCGCTGTTTGCCACGTCCGCAAAGGGATTCACCCAGGAGAAGACGGGCTCCACCGTCACCTTGTCGGCGGGCATCTCAAAGGTAAACGTACCGTCGTCGTTGTCCTTGACGGCCAGCTGCTTGCCCTTGGAATCCCGGACGATCACCTCGTCCACCTCGTAATGACGCTCCGGCTTCACGGTGATGGTCACCTTGTCGCCCTTGGCCGCGTTGGTCTTGGAGAGGGAAACCGTACCGTCAGGATCCTTGCTCACCTCCGTCTGAACGGGGTTGGTGGAGGGTCTGGAGCTGCCGCCACCGCCGGAGGGGCGGGTGCTGACGGTCAGCTTGCCGTCCTCATAGCGGAAGGTGTAGTTGTCGGAGGCCGCCGCGCCGCCGGCAAGGATCTTAACCTCGCCGGTCTTGGTCATGTCGGGGGTGATTTCCTTGCCGTCCGCGCCGACGTACTTCACCGTCGGCTGGGTCGTCAGCTTCTCCTCGCCCACAAGACCGGAAACGGTGTAGCTGTCCTCCCTCAGCGTGGGGACCTTGTCGCCCACATAGGCGGTCTGATCCTTGGCCTTGACGGTGATGACCGCCTTGCCGATGACAAACGTATAGGTCTTATTTGCGGCCGTTCCGTCCGCCCACTGGGTATTGGCGGTGTCCTTCAAGGCCGCCGTGACGGAATAGCCCGTCTCGTTGGCGTTGGTCTGCTTGTTGCCGGTGATGGTGTAAGCGCCATCCTCCGCCAGAGCGTAGGTCTGCTCCGTGCCGTTGTAGGTGAAGACCGTGGCATCCGCCGTGGGAATGGCGATTGACTTCTTCCCCACTGTCAGGGTGCAGGTTGCCGCTGCCTCGTCATACTCATCCGTGGCGGACGCCTTGGCGGTGATGACCGCCGTACCCGCGCCCTTGATGGTGACCTTGCCGGTTGCACTGTCCACCGCAGCAACCGCAGGCTCGCTGCTCTCGTAGGTCACGGTGCTGCCCTCAGCAGCGCCGACCGCGCCAGCGGAGAAATCCGGGTCGCCATAGGTCTTGCTTACGGCAGACGGAATGCTTTCAAAGCGGAATTCGCTCTGAACCAGCTTATCCGCCACCGTATAGGTACCGGCGTGGAAGTCGATGGTGTAGTTTTCGTTCAACGCCAGATCGCCCTGCGTGATGGAATAGCTGCCCGCGGCATCCGGACGCGCGTTGCTCTCCAGCGTGCCGGTGAACGCGTCCTCGGCGGCCAGTTCCGGAGTATAGGTGTAGGTCAGTTCCGCCAGGGCCAGGCCCACACGGGAGGTCTTGTTCTCCGCCGTTACGGTGATGGCCAGCTTTTCGATCTCGACATGGATGCTCTGAGCCGCTACATCCAGATGATTCTTGTCACCCAAGACCTTGTAGAAAACGGTATAAGTCCCAGCTTCCTGGCCCATAGGCGGGGTCTTGGTGTAGTTCGTACCGTCCTGACTGTACCACACCGTGCCGGTGCTGCTGGTAGGCAGAGTCCCAAGCAGCGCCTGCTCCTCGCCGTTGTAGACTAAATCGGTCTTGGCAGCCGGATCGGTCACAGCCCCGGCGGCCTGAGAGATCGAGGGCCTGATGTAGGTGAAGCACTCACGGTAATTTTCGCCGCCAGACGTCGGCGTAAAGACCGCCCTATACACCTTTGTATTACCGACTTCCGGGATTTCATCCATGCCGTCGCCGTCAAATTTCCATGTGCCGGGTACGATTGTTACCTTGCTGCTATTATAGTAGACCGTAGTGGAAGAGACAGGGATCTCTTTTACCTTGGTGCCGTAAGACGCCGTGGCCGTCATCCGATCTTCTCCGATAATTCTCAGCGTTACGGGATTGATGGGGAAGCGTACTGTAATCTCGCCCGTATAGTTGCCGGTGCCGGTAATGATGATTTTCGCCTGAGAATCCGGCCCCAACTTGGTGGCGTTGATGTTATTCGCATAAGCAACGGCGTAATCCGTCCCCGCCGTCAGCGTATTGCCATCCAGCACAACAGATGTTACCGCCGGCTTCTTCTCGCCGCCATCATAAACTTGTTCGCTTTGGTCCCTCGTGACTGCGGCGCCCTCAATGGATTTCGGGCTGATGGTGAAATCCTTCGTGCCGGTGTGGATCTCGGTGTCTGTCTCATATTGCACCTTCACGGTGTAATCGCCCGCGTCGGTAGGCCGCTTGCTTGACGTGGTGCCGTCCTTCGTGTTCGTGTAGGTGACGGTCACGGCGGGATCGGTAAGCTCCACGCCGGTCGGCAGACCGTTTACCTGCAATTCCTTCGCGGCTTCTCCGAAGGTCCAGTCGTCCATGGTAACGGTAATATCATTGGCTGTGGGCTTTTCTTGCAGAGTCAGCGTGATCCCTACCGGAATAACCTTGTAGTTTCGACTGGTCACATTAACGGTTACATATGCTCGCATACCTACGAGATTGCTGGCCATCGGCTTCATGGTAATCGTTAAAATTTCACCGTTTAACGCAGTATTAGTCAAATCCACATAGTCGGATTGAGAAGTAATGCCAAAAGCAGCGAGTGCCAGAGAGTCACCGTGGCGAACTTTATTCTTCGTCAGTTCCTGACTCAAATCCACTGTAAAGGTTTGGGAAACAGAAGAAGGATGCATGTTGTTTACCGCTACAGGAACCGTTCCGTTGTATTGAGTTGCCTGCTGGATAGTCAAGCCCAATTCGCTGGTAGCCGCATTGGTGGTATCCGTATCATTAAATACCGCTTCGATGATGTAGTCGCCCGCATCAGTTGGGTTTTCGTTCAGCTTTTCACCCTTGATATAGGTATTACCCTCGTTTTTTGTGGCAGTATACCAGTTAAACTCTGCAATATCACTGTATGTACCGCCGGAAATCGTCAAACGGTCAGAAGCCGGGTTGGCAAGCTGGGTGCCGTCGAATGTTTTGCCATACGGATAACCTTGCCAGCTTCGGATCGTCGGCGTCGCCTTGGTGATCTTAAAGCCGCGGGTCACGGTCTGGCCCTCTACCGTGATACTGGCCGTGTAGGAGCCCGGCAGGGTGGGCGCAGTCGTGCCGAGGTCTTCACCGGTCTCGCTGTTCCGATAATAGATTTCGATTGTCGAGACCGCCGGGCCGCGCCAGGTGGTCTGTTTGCTGGGATCTACCCATGCGTTCTTACTATTAGAGCCGTACGTTGTGTCTTGGACTTTAAGCCACACAAAACCGCCGTTACAGTGTTCAGTACCTATGGAATCTATGGTGGTCACCGGGCAGCCGGGAGTGGCGCATTTGGCCCAGATCATATCGGTCGTTGCGGCGAACTGCCAGTTGTGGTCGTGGCCGTTGAAATGGAGCGTTCCGTCGTCCTTTTTTGTGAACGAGTACCCCTTGTCCTTCACGTCGGAGGAGAAGATGCTCTCATAATCCTCCCCCACCCCGCCGGTGGCGATGTCCGCGCTGGCTTCACCCTGGGTGGTGATGCCGATTTTGGACGCGGCGTCCAGGGTTCCTTCGACGGTGATGGTCTTGCCCGTGGACAGGAATACATTGTAATCGAGGGTGCCAACAAGTGCGCCGTTGTTATAGACGTTTTTATAGTTGCCGGTGACGCTTACCTTACCGCTGACGGTGAAGGCGCCGGGGCAAGTGTCGCCGAAATTGTTTTTGTAATCGCACAGATACACACCGTAGCCAGCGTTGCCAGTAATGGAGCCGCCGGACATGATAAACTCGCCGCCGTTCACATACACACCGCTGCTGTTACCGTAAAGGCTGCTGTTGCCCGAGATCTCGCCGCCGGACATATTAAATACGGCGCGGGATGAGTCGGCATAGGTAGGGGCAACGTACACACCGCCTCCGCCGGAATAGCCCATGTTGCCAGTGATCTTGCCACCGTACATATTGAAAACGGAGTACGTCGCGACATAGACACCCGCGCCGAATGTAGTGCCGTCGTTATAATTACCATCGGTTTGGTTGCCGGTGATGTTGCCGCCGTACAGATTGAAGGTGCCGAACACCTTCACGCCGCGGCCCTTCACGCCCTCGTTGTGAGTGATCTTGCCGCCGCCCGTGCAGTCGGTGAGGGTGAAGGTTTTGTCCTTGTCCACCTCAATAACATTCATACTCCTTGTAGTCGCCGTAATGCTGTGACCGTTGAGGCAGAGCACCACGCCGTCTGCCGGATGCCAGGTTTCACTCACTGTGACATCTCTCATGAGGTAGTAGTGGCCGTCCGCTTGCAGACCGGTTACATCCCTGGCGCCTGTCCAAGTCACATTATTGTGATTCCCGTCCTCGCAGGTGCTGCCGCAGATGGGGTGCGTGTGCCCCGTCCCCGCCGCCAGTGCGACTTGTTCGGTCGTCCACTCCAGAATGGCGATCATCTTCTCCGTACCGGTGAGGGCGGACTGCTGGTCCTCCGTCAGGGCGTCGTAGGCCTCATAGGCTTCGGACGCGGCAAGGCAGGCGCTCTCTCGCGCCGTATCGTCCATGCCGTCCAGTTCGGATGCGTCAGGCAGAGCGTCGATCATCGCCTGCACATCGGCCACGGCCTCGTCCTGCTTTACGGCAGAATCCTCCTGCTGTTCTTCCTGTTTCGCGGGCTGATTTTCCTGCTTCGTTTCCGCAGGCTGATTTTCCTGCTTCGCTTCCGCAGGCTGATTTTCCTGCTTCGTCTCCCCAGGCTGGTTCTCCTGCTTCGCTTCCGCAGACTGGCCCTCCTGCTTCGTTTCCCCGTTTGCCGGGTCTGCCGCTTGCCCCACAGCCGGGGGCGTCTGCGCCGTCCCCTCCGTCTCCTCCGCCAGCGCCGCCGTGGGCAGCAGCGTCAGGCACAGGGCCAGCGCCATGAGACAACTCAAGATACGCTTCTTCATAGATCTCCTCCTGTTCGTTTCCGTCTCCGTCCGAATCAGTCTCCCACGGACAGAGATCTTCCCGTAGGGAGAACTCCCTACGGGTCCGGGGGCGCCCCCGGACAGTCTTTCAGTTTTCGGTGTTCAGTGTAGCATATTTTCCGCGCCTTGCGTGGCCGTCTGCATGAAACGTCCTTTTTTCGACACGAAATGTCACCGGAGCGGTCCGTCTGCCGGTCAGCAGACCTTCTGCATCCGGCCTCTTTTTCGCGATAAGATCATACACCGTACACCAGTGTACGATGCAAGAACTTTTTTGAACTTCGGAAGAAATTTTACGAAACCCGGCGAAAAGCCGTTTCCCTTTAGTAAAATCGCCCATGCCGCCCCGCAAAAAAAGCAGCCGCCGCAGAACGGGCCGTGCCCGTCTGCGATAGCTGCTTCAGCGTGTCGAAAAATTCTTTTCGCCCCCATGGCGCAGGAATACACCGTCGGCCCAAGCCAAACAGCGGATACTGCATATCCGCTGTTTGGTGGCCATCCTCGAAACAGGCTCGCTTCATCCGCCCCGGCGGCGCTTCGCCTGTTTCCCCCCGTTCTTTTACCCCCAGACCTCCATCATCACACCGCCGGTGACCGCCTCCCAGCGGTGGGCCGTCAAGTCCGCCGTGGGCAGCACCGTCACCGACAGGTGGGCGGGTTTCAGCCGCTCCACCGCCCGTTTCAGGGCCGGAATGTCCGCCGGAACACGCCCCGCGCCCACCGCCAGCGCCGTGACGCTCCAATGGGCGAAGTCCTCCTCCACCTCGCCCCGGTCGCCGCCGCCCAGCGTGACGCACAGCTCCTTCAAAAAGGCGGGGGTCAGGGTGCGCCCCCCGGCCATGGCGGCACGGACGGCGGCACGGCGATCCTCCACCGCGGCCCCCTCCCGGACGGGCAGGCCGTAGTCCCGCTCCCACAGGGTCAGCCCTCCGGTGGCGGTCTCCACGCACACCTGACCGTTCTTCTCCGCCACGGCCTCCGCCATGGCGTTCTCCCCCTGCTCCAGCGCCGCCAGCGTCTCCCGGACGGGGGAAAGCTCCGTCAAAAACTCCGGCAGTCTCATGCCTTCACCTCCGTCAGCGTCAGCGTGCCCACCACAGGCACAGCGCCCTCCGCCAGCGTCAGGCTGTCGCCGCTGCCGTTCATGGTGAAGCCGGACACATCCGCCACGCCCGGGCAGTCCAGCAGCAGACGCAGGGCCTTGCCGTGGCTGACCACCCGCGTCCGCAGGGCGTTGTCCCGGAAAAAGGCGGTCAACCCCTGAGAAAAGGCGGTTTTCACGCCCTCCAAGCTGCCGCCGTCCATCAGCGTCACGGACGCCGCCACGTTCACCGCCGTCTCAGCGGCGGCTCTCACTCTGGCATCCGCGCCCACGGGCCGCTCCCGATCCACGATGGCCTGGGCCTCCCGGATAGCGGCCCCGCCGGGGGCTTTTCCCTCCCGGCCCACCGCCACGATGTCCACGGTGCCGTTTCCTCTTGCCAGAGGCAGCACCTTCACCCGCAGGATGTCCGCCGCCTGTCCGCACCACGCGGCGTAGTGGTCGGCGTTGCCGGAGGCGGGCGTTGCGGCCAGCGCCGCCAGCGTCCGGGCGCGCAGTTCTTCGTCCGTCTCCCCCTCCTTGCGGACGCACCCCCGATCCGCGCACACGGCGGTGAGCCACTCCCCCACAGCGGAGGACACAAAGGCCCGCCGTTCCAGTCCGTCGATCTCCATACTCCAAAGCTGCGCCATCCCGTCGGCGCAGGCCCGGAGCACGTCTCCGGCAAAGGTGCCCTCGGCGGCGCTGCCGGGGCCGGTGTAGGCGGCTGTCAGCAGCCGCAGCATTTCTTCCCTGGTCATCTGATCGAAACCTCCGTTTTCTGGGTAAACTCCTCATAGACGGTGTGCACGGTGAACCGGGCCTCCACCCGGCTCCCCTTCTTCGAGAAGGAGAACCCGTCCACCTCCCGGATGTAGGGACACACCAGCAGCGCGTCCCGCACATACTGCCGCACCTGACTTTCCAGAATCCCCTGATCCACGCAGCCGCCCAGCAGCAGCGTCAATTCGTTGCCGTAGTCCGCCGACCACGCGGTATAGCGGAACCGCTGGCTTTCCGGCCGCAGCGCCCGTGTCACCCAAATTTTCAACGCCTCGTCCCCGCTGACCAGATACGGCTCTCCCCGGCGCAGGGCAAAGCACCGGTTCTCCCAGTCCACGGCCCACTCCCGGAACAGCGGCAGCGCCGCCTCCGGCGCGGTGTCGGGGGCTGTGCCCCAATCGGGAAAGATCATGCGCCCCCACCTCCCACAAAGCCGAGGATCCAAAAGCCCTCCTCACAGGACAGCAGCGCCAGCTCCTTACCGATGTCCTCCTCACGGAACACCGTCCCTTGGAGATAATACAGCCCCTCGGTCAGCGCCGTCCCCCGGACGGTAACGGTCAGCGGCGAAACCGCCGTCAGCGTGCCGAACAGCCCCGCCGGAGCGTCCTTCCGCTCCGGCGTCAGCAGTTCCAGCAGTTCACTGTAAACGTTCATCCCTCAACTCCCTCCAAACTCAGCGACGTGGTAAACACGCCCTTTTCCCAGCGGTGCTCGTGGGCGGTGATGTCATAGACCCCCTCCAACCCCCATTGGGGCCGGTGGGCCTCCACCCGCCCGCCGCACCGCAGGGACAGATCCCCCAGCACCGTCACCCTTGCGGACAGGCTGCGCCGCCGCAGCGCGGCCTTGGCCTGCGCCTGCGGATCGCCGCTCTTTCCCATCACCCGCTGGAACCGCCCGCAGGCGGTGATGTCCCCGGTATTCTGGGCGGCGGCGAGAACGCGCCCGTTCCGGCCCGTCACCACGGCCCGGTTCACCATGTTTCCCATGGACGCCCGCCCGGAAACCTCCAGCACCCGCTCCGGCTTCAGGGGAACGGCCCCGCCGCCCCCCTTCGTCACGGTCAGTGCCCCGTCCCGGACGGCGATCTCCCGCCCCTCCCCCACGGCTCTGCGCAGGATGGAGAACGCGGACTCTCCCGGCCCGGTGACGATGGTGCGGTAAAGGCCGTCATCCTCCACGGCCCCCAGCGGAACGCCCAGTTCCCCGGCGATCTTCCCGGCGATCTGCCGTCCTGTCCCGGCGTACACGCCGTATAGCTCGTTCCGGGTCAGATATACGCCCCGGTCATAGGCCGTCAGGGTCACGGTCTCCGGCGTTCGGTCAAGTTCATGGACGCTGCCGAGGAAGATCTCCTTCCCGCCGTCATCCAGCAGCCGCACCACGTCCCCCACCGCCACGGACAGCTTCAAAAAGTAGGTGTCCGCCGGGGCGATGAGCACCGTGGCGGTGAGACACGCCGCCGCCTCGTTCCGGGTCTTGCCCAGCCGCACCGATTCCAGCGCGGGCATGACCATCTGTTGTCCGATCAGCAGTTTCACAGCGTCAGCACCTTTCCGATTTGCAGTTTCCGGGGGTTCGTCACGCCGTTTTTGGCGGCGATGCGCCCCCACTTCGTCCCGTCGCCGTAAAAGCGGCAGGCGATGTCCCAAAGGGTGTCCCCTTTTTTGACGGTGTAGGTCTGGGGCGTGACCCGCTCGTCCGTCCGCTTGCGGACAGGAGCAGAGCCGCTCCCGCCGCTCCCCCCGGCCAGAGCCGCCAGCGCCGACTTGAATTTATACTCCCGCAGTGTCACAGTCAGCCCCACGTCCCTGTCCCCCTCTGCCAGCGTCTCGGACACGTCCTCGATGAGGAACGCATCGTTGATATCGCTGCCGGAGATGATGAGCCGCACCGGATCTCCGGAATCCTGCCAGCTTTTCAGCATGGCGAGGACGCTTTCCGGCTCCTTTCCGTCAAAAAAAGGCGAGTAGGCGCTGGGCAGGAACGTGGTCAGCCTGACCTCCCGCAGACCCCGGCCCCCCCAGATATTCACAGTCCCGCCCATGGCAAGGCTCCGCACCCGGTTCTCATTGGGCCGGGTGACGGTGAGCCGTGCGGGATTGACTGTAAAGTAGATGCGCTCCTCACCGTTGTTGTGCCAAAGCAAAACGGTTCTGGTGTTCATAGAAAACCCCCTATCTCACAGCGGCGGCACGGCGCAGACCCTCCAGCAGTCCCTCGGCGAACCGCTCCACCGATTCCGACTTGCTTTCGTGCACCGTTTCCCCGACTTCCGACCTGTTTTCGTGCAAGCACTCCCGTCTCTCTGCCGCCATTTCCGACGTCATTTCGTGCACCGTTTCCTCGACTTCCGACTCAGTTTCGTGCAAACCCTGCCGTCTCTCTGCCGCAGATTCCGACTTCGTTTCGTGCACCGTTTCCCCAACTTCCGACTTGCTTTCGTGCAAGCCCTCCCATCTCTCTGCCGCAGATTCCGACTTCGTTTCGTGCACCGCTTCCCGGACTTCCGACCTGCTTTCGTGCAAGCCCTCTCGTTTCTCTGCCGTCAAATCCGACTTCATTTCGTGCAGCACTTCTCCGGCTTCCGACTCAGATTCGTGCAGATTCGACCCTCGCCCGGACACTTCCTCAGTGTTCCCGGACAGTTCCAAAGGTGCTGAAAATCGGTCATTTTCCTCGGACAACGCAAGATTTTGTGGTACAAAATCGGAAACACCACCCAAGATAGAGTCTGTCCGGTCTGAACCGTCTCCGCCGAAAAACTCATGTGAGACTTGTCCATCTTCTGCCGTGCCGTCCGGTTTCCGCACGGCACCAAGTCGGATTTCCGCCTTTTGAACCGCCTTTTCCCGCACGTCCTCATGTCGGACTTTCCCCGTAAGATCCCCGTTTTCCTGCACGTCAGCAAGTCGGAATTCCCCCTCAGATGGCGCTTTATCCGCAAAATGAGGCGCATTGTTCCGCACGCCGTCAAGTCGGACTTCGGCCTTTTGACCTGCCTTTTCCCGCACGTCACCAAGTCGGACTTCGGCCTTTTGAACCGTGTTTTCCTGCACGCCGTCAAGTCGGACTTCCTTCTCGGACGGCGCATCAACTGCCAAATGCGCCCCGTTCTTCTGCACGTCACCAAGTCGGACTTCCGCGCTTTTTGTCGATGCGCCGTCTCCGTCCGCCGTCACGCCGCTGAGCGTCAGGACCGTCCGTGCGGCGGCCGCCGCCTCCTCGTCGGACACATAGGCCGTCACCTCAGCAGGGGTGAACAGCCGACCCTCCCGACGCAGCGTCTCCCCGGCAGTCTGCAAGTCCCGGCAGGAGGCGTAAAACAGCGCCCGCCCGCCGTCCCACAGTCCGAGGGCGGCGCACTCTCTGGGCGGCAGGGCCTCCACCGTCACCGTACCCAGCAGACCGCACGCCACCTCAGCGGTGCGGCCCCTGCGGGAGACACGCTCCCGCAGGACGTCCGCCAGCGCCATCAGTCAGCGGCCCGGATGCTGTCCAGGCACACCAGATCGGAGGGCCGGAAGGTAAAGGGCAGCTTCTGCTGGTTCACTTCGCCCATCTTGTAGTTCATGAAGGGCAGCTCGGTAAACGCCACGTTGTCGATGCTGTACCGCTCCTCGCCGCCGTCGGCGGCGTCCGGGTCTTTCAGGGCGGTGGTGATGGTGCAGCGCTTGTCAAGGCCGCGCTTGGCCTGTTCCAGCACCTCGTAGAACCGGGTGTAGACCTGTTTGAGGGTCATGGTGCCCTCTCCGGCGTAGCCGGTGATCTTGGAATCCACGTCCATGCCGAACTGGACTTTCTCCCGCTGGACCTTGACGGTCAGCGTCAGCTGGGACAGCTCGGCGATGCGCGCGCCGTCCACCCAGACCTCGGCAAAGGAGCCGGAGAGGGTGCGGTTTGCCTGTAAATTACTCATACGTTCCTCCTATTTCACGTTCGTCCGATGGGTTACATGGAGATAACCAGCGCCAGATCCTCCATGGCGTCGCAGAAGGTCAGCTTGGCCTCCAGAAACACCTGACTGCCGGTGTTGGCTTTCAGAATGTCGGTGTCCTTCATCTCGGAGGTGTCGGTCCCTCTGGATTCCAGATAGCTTCTCTGCCCGGACAGAGACACAAAGCACCGGTTGTCGGCGGTCTTGTCCAGCACATCTCCCTCCAGCCCCTTGAGATAGGCGTTGATGGCCGTCACCAGAAGCAGCTTGTTGTCGTAATCGTTGAGCACCTTGCCCACATAGCCGCTCTCAAAGGCCTTGGCGATGTCCCTGCGGATCAGGTCGATGCCCTCCACGATCTTGATCTTCTGGAAGGGCGCGGCCTTGTCCGGGGTCAGCGTGGTCAGGGAGTTCACCGCACGGCCCAGACGGTAGCCCTCCCGGCCGGGGACGATGATGAGCTTGCCCGCGTCCACGTCCGCGTCCGGCTCGGCCAGCGCGTCGCAGCCCACCACCTCCGGCAGATTGACGTAGGTGGCGGAGCGGGTCAGGGGCAGCGCCGCCAGCAGCGCCGCCACACGGACGGCGTAATCCTTTGCCTCCATCGCGCCGTCCTCCAGCGTCAGGCCGGATACGCACAGGTTCACGATGCCCTCGCAGTCGGGGGCCGTGGCGTTAGCGACCACGGCCTTCACGCCCCGCCCGCCGTTTCGGAGGGTCTTGATAAAGGACATCACCCGCGCGTCATCCAGACCGGGCGCGGCCAGCCAGTCAAAGCGCAGACGCTCCAGCGCCTGATAGGTTTTCTCCGCGTCCTCGCCCACGCGCAGCACCCAGACCTTGGTAGGCGCGGCTAAAAATGCCAGCTTCAGCAGGCGGTAGTTCTCAGGGGAGAACTTGTCCTCCGGCACCTCCGCCAGACTTTTGTATGCGGCCTCTGCCGCGCCGCCCTCGGTGGCGTCCTTCAGCGCCACCGCCAGCATGCCCCGGGCGGAACGGGTGATGGCGGACACAGCCGCCGTCTGAAAGCTGATAAAAATTTCAGGAAGACCCATAAATACCTCCAAATTTCAAAGATTTCCTTGTCAAATGTCCAAATTGAGGGTCGCCATGCGTCCCGGCGGCTCCATGCCGGGTTTCTCCGGCTGGGGCAGCGGCACGCACAGTTCCACCGTGAACGTCAGCGTCTCGCCCTCGGTTTTCAGTTCCAATGGGTGCAGCGTCCGCTCCCCCATGGGAACGCCCCGGAGCAGAACCGGCGTCAGGGAGGAAAGCAGGGCGGTGTTTCCGTCCCGCTCCCGGTCGGATGCGGCGGAGACCGTCACCCGGTAGGTGTGCTCCACCTGCCGTCCGCCGTCCACCAGTACCGTCCCGTCCTCCCGGACGGACACCGCCAGCAGGGGGTATTCCCCCCGCGCTCTCGTCCGGTCCGCCACGGTGCGGACGCCCGTGCACGCCTGCAAATACGCCGCCACACTGTCCTGAACAGCCTTCACGCCTGCCCCTCCTTTCCTGTCTCACGTGAGACTTGTCCATCGTCGGAGCAAGCTGCATATCCCTCGCTTCCGGCTGCCGCCGAAAGCTCACTCATTTCGCTGCTCCTCCTCTCCCCAGCGGAACCGCTTTGCTGGGTTCCGCCGGGGGCCCCCACATGACTGATCTCCACCACCGTCACGCAATGGCTGTCATACCGAAAGCTGTCGGAGGTGCGCCCCATCCAGACGCTTCCCCCCTCGTCCGTCACCTCCACCCGGTCGCCCAGCCGAAAGGCCAGCTCCGGGCGGGTGTACAGGGTCAGCCGGTACAGCGCCTCCGGCCAAGCGGCGGAAAGGGACGGCGGCGTGGGGGCGCTGGTGTGCTCAGAGCGGCTCAGGGCGCAGGGAGCGGCCTCGCAGAGCCGCTCCTCACCCTCCGTCAGCGGACGGAACGCCGTGACACGGTGGGCATATGTCCGGGCGAGAATGTCCGCCAAGGCTTTGTCCGTCACGGTTCACCCCTCCTTCAGCCGCCCCAGCTTGCGCCACGGGGCCAGCCCCGCCAACGCGGCGGACTGCCCGTCGGAGACGGCGTAGGTCACGGAGGTGTCGCCCCGGGTGACGCTCTTCACGGCGGCCTCCCGGCCCTCCATGTCGAGGAGCAGCGCCGCCACGGCCTGCTCCATGGCCTCCGGGATGTCCTCCCGTCCGCACCACGCGCAGGCCCGCTCCATGGCCATCTCCGTCAGCGCGTCCCCGTTCTCACCGAGACTGCGGCCCGCCAGACGCTCCGCCTTCTCCCGAATGGCGGCCGCCTTGTCCGTGCCGCTCATCAGGGAGCCACCACAGCGCCGATAGAGGCCAGACGCTTGCCGGGCACGAACAGATCGTAGAGATAGCGGGCCTGAATGGAAGTGCCGTCAAACAGCTGGTTCTCCTGGGGGCCGAACTGCTTGATGGCGTCCAGCTTGCTCACAGCCAGCGGCGTCTCGCAGTGGGTGATGAGACAGGCGATGTCCTTGGCGTTCTCCCCCGCCACGATGCCGCCCTGATCGCTGTCGCCGCTCTGGACGGTGATAACGGTTTTCATGCGGCTCTGGGGCACGAATACGCAGGGCAGATCGTCCAGCATCATCACGTTCTCATAGGTCACGCCGTTGATGGACACGGCGTTGCCGAAGGAAATGTCGTGATAGGTGCCGTTGGCGGCCTCCAAAAAGGCGGTCTTGTGCTTGTGGCTGATGAGGGCCACATAGCCGTCCATCTCCTCCGCGTCGTCACGGACGGTCTGCAAAAGGCCGCTGACGGTGGCGATGGCGTTGGTCTTGGTCAGAGCGGCGGAGACGATGTGGGTGGTATTGTGGGCCGCGTCACCGTTGGCCAGCTCGTACAGGCGGTGGATGCGGTAGGTGTCCTGCTCCTTCACCAGGGCGTTGCGGGCAAACTCACGGATGACGTTCTCGGCGGTGACCAGAAAACCGGTGTCGTTGGGGTCGGTGCGGTCCAGAGAGAACTTCACGCCGCGGTCCATGGACAAGGTGTAGCTTTTCCAGCTGTTGGTCACGGTGCCCTGAGGGTAAGCGGAGCCATCGGCTTTGCCCGCGTCATAGTTGCCGAGACCCGTGGTGGACAGGGTGGAGATCTCAATGTCCCGGCCCCCCGTGAAGCGGACTTTTCCCGCCTCGGGGATCATCCACGCGGTAGCGGAGGCCGCCGCAAACTCCTCGTCAATGAACTGCTGGTATGCCTTTGCGTAATCAAATGCCATAATTATACCTCCGGTATTCAAATTCTGGGCTTTTCAGGCCCCATACCATCACATTAGCGCAAAAAAAACTCCCCGCCTTGGGAACCGTTTCCCAAAAGCGCGACGCCCCATCCCTCTGCAAAAAAAGAACCTCCTCCCGTCTCCGGAAGAAGGTTCCTCTTTATCGTAATCAATTTTAATGGTAATAATTCCTGATAATTCGCTCTTGCGTCACCCATGACTTCCAGTGAACACAAGATGCTTACCCCGCGATTTTCCGCGCCATATCCAACGCCTTTTCGTCCGTCATATCCGGCTCATTCAGAAGATACTCGATCATGTCCATCCGCTGAGGCTCCTCTTTGAGCATCAGACAAACCGCCATCGCTGCGCCTTTCCTTACTCCGTCCATCTTTAAAGCATCAATCAAGTGCGCTTCAATTTCCGTCAGTGGCATAATCAACCCTCTTTCCATCATCCATAAAAGCTCTACAATCACCGTCTACTTGAAAAAAGTGTTTAATCCTCGTGTTCTCCGAAATATAGCGTCTCATCTAAGAATTTTTCCAGCAGCTTCTTGTACTGCTCGATCTCCTTCTCAGTTTTGTGCGGTTTCTTGCGCAAGATTTTCATCTCCTTACTCTCTTTCGCATCCATTGTTCTGCCTCCTTGCCGCCCCTCACATCAGCCCCGCCACACCGCAGGTCACAGCCGTGGTGATGCACCCGGCGATGACGACCCCGGCGGCGATGGCCGGCAGAGCGGTCCGCATGCGAATGTCCAGCACGTCCGCCACCAGCGCCCCGGTCCACGCCCCGGTCCCCGGCAGGGGGATCGCCACCAACAGCACCAGTCCCAGCGTCCGATACTTCCGCACCTTCCGCCCCTTCAAATGCGCCCGCCGTTCCAGACGATCCACCTTCGGCCCCAGCCACGCGCTTTTCCGCATCAGGGCGAACACCCGCCGCAGCAGCAGCAAAATGCAGGGTACCGGCGTCAGATTCCCCGCCATCGCCGTGACGGCGGCCACGGCGGGCGGCAGTCCGGCGGCCACCCCCAGCGGAATGGCCCCCCGCAGCTCCACCACCGGAACCATAGCCATCAAAAAAGTCATCGCCAGCTTACCCAATACGCTCTCGCCAAAAATCATGTATGTCCCATCCCGCGCCATTCGGCGCGTCAGCGTGTCGAAAAGTTCTTTTCGCCCCGCTGACCCCATTTTCAGAACTTACAAAAGTTCTGAAAATGCTTGATTCCAATGGTGCGGGACACCCTTCTTGGGTTTCCCGCACACACCCTTCCTTACCGTCACGGAAACTTTATCACTTTATCGACAAACCGTCGCGCCATTCGGCGCGTCTTTTTTTTATTTTGCGACCCTTCCTCACGAACTCGGCCATGCCGCCCCCAAAAAAGCGCATGACACCGCCGGAGCACCGCCCCCATCGGCCCGCGCCCCGCTCCGCTCGGAAAGTCTTATCTATTAGGTTAACATAAATCCATCCGTTTCGCAACTACAATCTGCCCGCTCCAACACGCCGCCGTTTTTCTGGACCGCCTCCCTTTGCGCCGCCGAACCCTGTACCCCTTGCAATGACAGGGTCCCCACCCATCCGCCCCAACGTCCCGCCCTCCGCTGAAAATAATTTTTTCCTGTCTGATGCACGGCCTCGTGCAACAAACCGCCCTGAGCCACCATGGACAGAACGGCTTTTCCAGGGAACTCCTTCACAAGCGCCCATCCCTTCCCGGTGATACGGTGCTCCTATCTTTATGTAATAGGAGGCATGTTCTCTTGTTGACCACGGAAACATTTCGGAAAGCGGCCCGGGACCCGGCGGAGTTCGGCAGCTACTACCTCTCGCACTACTTCACCCGCCGCTCGCCCCCCTTTCACCGGCAGCTGTCGGCCCTGTGGCGCCGGCGGGTAATGAAAAACCGTGACCCGGTCTCGGACTGCGCCGCCATGCTGGCGGAAAAGGGCACCCGCAGCGCCATCGCCGCCCCCCGGGGCCACGCCAAAAGCACCGTAATGAGCCTGCAAAACGTCCTCCACGCCGCCCTGTTCGGCTACAAGCGCTACATCCTGCTGGTCTCGGACACCGAAGCACAGGCGGTCAGCTTTTTAGACGCCATCAAAAACGAGCTGGAGACCAACGAGCGCATCTTAGCGGACTTCGGCGAGCAGCCGGGCAAAACGTGGAAGACCGGCTCCATCCTGCTCTCCAACGGCTGCCGGATCGACGCCGTAGGCAGCGGCCAGAAGCTGCGGGGACGGCGCAACTACGAGCGTCGCCCGGATCTCATCCTCTGCGACGACATCGAAAATGACGAGGGCGTCCGCACGGCGGAGCAGCGGCAAAAGACCGCCGACTGGTTCTGGAAGGCCGTCTGCAAGTCCGGTGACAGCTACACGGACATCCTCGTCATCGGCACCATCCTGCACCACGATTCCCTGTTAGCGGGCCTGCTGGAAAACCCCGGCTTCCAGAGCCGGAAATACCGGGCCGTTCTGTCCGACGCCACCTCTCCCTTGTGGACGGACTGGGAGCGCCTTGCCTCGGACCTCACCGACCCCGACCGGGAAAAAACCGCCCACGCCTTCTATTTCAAGCACCGCAAGGAAATGCTGGCAGGCTCCAAAGTCCTCTGGCCGGAAAAACTCAGCTACTACGACCTGCGGCTCATGCGGCTGACGGAGGGAGACGCCGCCTTCAACTCGGAAATGCAGAACCAGCCCATCGACCCCGCCGCCTGTCTGTTCTCCGCCCAGTGGTTCCGGTACTACAACCCCACCGAGGTGGACTTTCGCGCCGCCGACTTCCGGTTTTACGGCTATTGCGACCCCTCTCTGGGCCGCACTGCCTCCAGCGACTATTCCGCCATCGTCACCCTGGCGGTGGACCGGAACACGGGTCTTTCCTACGTCTGGGACGCGGACATCCAGCGCCGCCACCCGGACAAGATCATCGCCGACATTCTGGAAAAGGAGCGCCTGCTCCGCCGGGAGACCGGCCGGGGCTACGCCCTCTTCGGCGCGGAGACCAACCAGTTCCAGTGGTTCTTAAAGGAGCAGCTTGCCCGGGAATCCGCCCGTCAGGGCCTGTATCTGCCCATTCAGGGCGTCCGCTCCACAGAGGATAAGACCATGCGGGTGGAGACCCTGCAGCCGGACGTGAAAAACGGCTACATCCTCTTTCGCCGGGATCAGACGCTGCTTTTGCAGCAGCTTTCCCAGTTTCCCCTGGGCGCCCACGACGACGGCCCGGACGCCTTGCAGGGCGCCCGCACGCTGGCCCGCAAGCAGTCCCGGACGGCGAACCTGTCCGGCCTGCACCTGTAAAAAACTCACGTGAGACTTGTCCGGCCTGTCCGCAAAAAGGGAAGCGCCCCAAGCTGTGCAACCGGCAAAAAACTCACGTGAGATTTGTCCAATTTTTTTACGAACGAAAGGAGTCCATCTATGACCATTCCTTACTTAAACACCGCCCGTCCCGTCCCCATGAGCGACATTCCCGAGGAATACCGGGACATTGCCGAGGCCATCGGCCTTGAGGCCTTCACCCAGCTGACGCTGCTGTGCGGTGGACAGAGCCTGTACATCCCCAAACGAGAATCCTTGGAGCGTAACGCCCGTGACCGGGACATCCGGGCACGGTTCAACGGCTGCAACTACCGGGCGCTGGCGGTTCAGTTCCGTCTCAGCGAGCGGCAGATCCGCAAGATCATCAACGGCACCCGCACTTAAACTCAGCGTATCGAAAAAGTCTTTTCGCCCCGCTGAGTAAGTTTTCAGAACTTCATTAAGTTCTGAAAATATTTGATTTCAATGGTACGGGACACCCTTCTTGGGTTTCCCGCACACACCCTTCCTTTCCAGCGCGGAGAATCTACCACTTTATCGACAGTCTCAAGACACGCGGACAAAACTCACGTGAGTTTTGTCCGCGTATCGCCCGGCCGTTCGCCCCGCGCGGAGCAGGGGAGCAGCCACCGCCCTTCCTTATCTTTACATTTTTGTAACAAACGAACTTTTTCTTTGCTTTTTCCCCCTTTTATGCTAAACTATCCTCAAAAAAACATCTCTTTTCAAAGGAGGGCCTTGCCATGCCTCAGGATCCCGCGCCCATGGACCAGCTCCGGGGTGAGCCGCTGCGTTTTCTGGAAACGGAGCAGTTTCAGGAAATGCTGTCCGTCTACCGCAAGCTCAAACCCCTTGAGCAGGAAAACCCCCGCAAATTCCGCAACCAGCTGAACACCTACGACTTCTCCGACATCTACCCCATTATGGACACCTACCTGCAAACCCGTGCCCTCTCCGACCCGGAGGCCGTGTCCGCCGTCATCGCGGAAGCCGCGCCGGAGAGCGTGGCCTTCGCCTCCACGCTGCTGGACATTTTCGAGACCACGGTGGCGGAGCGGGTGCAGGAATATGACGTGCTGGGCAACAGCCCCGCCACCTACTTCATCTGCGGCGTGTGGGCCAACATGAAGCGGGGGAGAGAGTTCCACCCGGCGTCCAACGGCATCACCGTCACCTACGATCAGCCGGACGCCTACGGCAACCAGAACATCCGCTACCGCAACAAGGATTACGAAATGACCCTCATCTTCGAAGCGGTGGAAGCCTACACGAAAAACCTCAGCTGGACGGCCCACCGCCTGCTGATCTACACCCTGATGCGAGGCAACGCCGACAACTGGCGGAACAACACCGCCACCTTCTCCATCGAGGAATACATGGCGTGGGCGGGGCTGAAAAGCCGGGACGCCGCCTACCGCCAGCTGAAAAAGGATATGCAGGCCATCACCGGCATGAAGATCACCGCCGAATCCTTCAAAAAGTACTTTGAATCCTTCTACATCACCCACCTCGCCACGGAAGCCTACATCAAAAAGTACACCGGCGAGGTGCATATCTCCTTCGCGGAGAACGTGCGCCACTTCCTGACCCAATATTACCAGCTGATCCCGGACTGGATGGGCCACCTCTCGGAAAACAGCTACCGTCTGGCCTTCTACCTGTTCTACCGGGCCAGAAAGGCCCCCATCGACGAAAACGGCTCCTTCCGCATCAAGATCGACGACATCATCCATTACATCGGCCTGCCCACCAAGGAGGAGGTCAAGAACCGCAACTACGACGAAGCCATCATCCGCCCCTTCAACAAGGCGGTAGAGGAGATCGAGAGCATTTCCAACGGCTCCATCCATATGGACTTCGACTACGATGACATCAACACCTTTCTGGCGGGCCGCATGAACGTAGGCATCGACCAGACCCTCTGGGACTACATCCAGAAGCTGGACAAGACCCGAGCGGCCAAGCAGCTGAAAGGGAAGACCCCCCACAAAAAAGCGCCGAAGGCCGAAGACTGACGGTGACGTCCTGCACGAAACCACGTCTGAACTCCCTTCCGAAAAACCGCCTGTTCCGGGCCATTGTGCAGAAACCGCCGCCCACTTCTCCACAACGCACCTCTTTTCGGGCCGATTTCCCTGAAAAACGGCCTCAAAATGCCCTCTCTGTTTAGAAAACTCTCCACAATCGCCCCAAATCCTCTGTCCGCTTCCGACCTTCATCCGTGCAGCGCCGACTTCGACCCGTGCAATTCCCAACCTGCTCCCGTGCAAACTCGCTCCCTCTGCCCCTCCCATTTTTCCCATTTTCGTTCACTTCTATACCCACATTTTGGGGATCGATTAACTTTTTGTTCCAAATTCTTCTAACTTTTTCTAAAAACATCTTTTTCTCCCGTTTTCCCCTTATAGATATACTATGATATACTACTGCCCCGGACCGCTTCGCCGGTCTCCGGGGCGGTATGCTACAATACTCCTGACCAGACCCAGAAAGGAGACGTTCCATGCCCGACACCTTCGACTCTCTCCGTCCCCGGATCATCGACTACCTCTACGACCAGGGCATCGATCCCCGCAAGCGGTTCCGCTGTCTGAACCCGTCCCACCTTGACCGAGATCCCTCCATGGGCTTCGATCCCAAGCGCAACAAGGTTCACTGCTTCGCCTGCGGCGCGGACTACGACCTCTTTGACCTCCTCGCCATCGACAACAACCTTTCCTCTCCGGCAGACGCCCTTGCACTCGCCAGCGAACGGTACGGGGACGGCTCCACAAGGCGCTCCGTCTCCTTCAGCACTGCCGAACCTTCCCGCATAACGAACCGTCCCGCGGAGCGGGCCGCTCCTGACGGGGGGGAGGGGGGAGTTGGGGGCTGCGCCCCGTCTTTTTTCAGCGAAGAACCTCTTTCTTCCTCCTATCTCTCGGACTGCTTCGCCCACCGGGACGAGACGCCCTACTTCACCCAGCGAGGCCTGTCGGCGGACACCGTTACCCGCTTCCGCTTAGGCTACGATCCCAAGCGTGACTGCGTGGTGCTCCCTTGTGAGGACGGCCGCTGCGTCCGCCGGGCCGTCTCCGAAAAGCGTTACCTCAACGAAAAGGGGCGTCCCTCGCCGCTGTTTCAGCCGGAGCTGCTGACCGGAGCAGGGGAGGGGAACGTCATCTTCCTCCTTGAAGGCACCTTCGACGCCCTCTCCGCCGAGGAATTGGGCTATCATGCCGCAGCCCTCAACGGCTCCGGCAACCGTGAGAAAGCCGCCGCCCTCCTGCGCAGTCTGCCCAAGCCCGCCCCCATCCTCTTGCTGACGGACAGCGATCCGGCAGGGGAGACGTGGGCCGCGGCGCTGACGGCGGAATTTCCGTGGCTCTACCGCTGTCCTCCCGTGCCCTACGGCAAGGATCTCAACGAATCCCTCTGCCATGACCGGGACGAGACCGCCCGCTTCCTCTCCCAATGCGCCGCCGACTGGGCGGCCAGCCAGCCGCCCCCCTACAAGGAGACCTCGGCGGCAGGCCGAATGGAGGATTTCCTCGCCTACATCCAGAAGCAGGCCGCCCGCCCGCCGCTGAAAACCGGCTTCCCCAAGATCGACGAAGCCCTGGACGGCGGCTTGTATGACGGCCTTTACGTCATCGGCGCGGTCAGTTCTCTGGGCAAGACCGCCTTCTGTATGCAGATGGCCGACCAGCTGGCCCAGCAGGGGAGGGACGTGCTGGTGTTCTCCCTGGAAATGATGGCGTGGGAGCTGATGGCCCGCTCCATCTCCCGGGAAAGCTTTCTGCTGGACACCTCCGCCCGACGGCGCATGGCCAAGACTGCTCGCGGCGTGCTGGACGGTCGGCGCTGGAGCCAGTACACCACCCAGGAAAAGGCCCATCTGGACGCCGCCAGGGACGCTTACGCCGCCTACGCCGGACACATCTACTTCCGGGAAGGCGACCACGAGACCGGCCTTGACTACATCCAAAACGAGGTAGCCCGCCACATCGCCGAGACCGGTGAAAAGCCGGTGGTGCTCATCGACTACCTCCAGATCATCGCCCCGGTGGACGTCCACTTCACCGACAAGCAGAACCTGGACCGCATCGTCTGCGCCCTGAAAAAAATGTCCCGGCAGTACGAGCTGACCGTGTTCGCCATCTCCTCCTTCAACCGGGAGAACTACAACCTTGAGGTCTCCATGAACGCCTTCAAGGAATCCGGCGGCATCGACTACTCCGCCGACGTGCTGCTGGGTTTGCAGGCCCGGGGCGCGGGCCGTCCCGGTTTCCAGATCGACGAGGAAAAGCGGAAAGATCCCCGGGAATTGGAGCTGAAAATTCTCAAAAACCGCTCCGCCGCCTTGGGCCAGCCCATTTCCCTCCGCTACTATCCGGCCTTCTCCTGCTTTATGGAGGGCTGATTTCGGACAAAACTCACGTGAGACTTACGCCGACTTCCCTCGGCGAAACAGGAGGTATCCATGCCAGCAGAAGCACTGAAAAAACCGGACGAAGCGGCTATGTTCCGCATCCTCGCCCGACACCCATACAGCCCGGAGGGCGTCATCCTCCGCCTTGCGTGGCAGGAGGGCCTGAGCCGCAAGGAGCTGAACGAACTCACCTGGGATCAGGTGGACCTGGACGGCGGCAGCCTCCTGCTCCCGGACCGCACCGTCCCCCTGGAGCCCTCCGTGGCGGACTGCCTCCGGGAGCGCTACGCCCGGTATCGCAAGCTGTCCAACCGTGTCCTCATCGCGGACCGGGGCAAAAAGCCCATGACGCCGGAAAACGTCTCCCGTCTGGCGAAGATCGCCTTGGACAGCGAGGGACAGGACGTCTCCCTGAAAGACCTGCGCCGGGACTGGATCGTCCGCCAGATCAAGGCCAGCGGCTGGGCCTGCGCCGCCCGTGTCAGCGGCATGGCCGTGGGCAGTCTCCGGGGCATTTTCCCCGCCGCCCTCTGGGAGGACGCCCCCCAGCCGGACGTTCCGCAGACCGGGGGAGACGACACGGAATACAGCCTTTGGCGCATCGTCCAGCAGGAGGGCAGCTCCACCGCGGGCCTTGCCATCTGGATGTGCTGGAAGCTCCAGATGCAGCCGGGGGAGATCCTCTCCCTGACGTGGGATCAGATCGACCTGCAAACAGGCCTGATCCGCTTTCCCGACCACGACGTCGACATGGGCGCCCGGACACAGCGCCTGTTGTCCGACGTCCGGGCACGGCAGAAGGACGTCCCCACCAACCGCGTGTTCATCGCCCCCGCCACCGGCAACCCCATCGACCAGTCCCGCCTGTCCGTCCTGTGCCGCACCGCCATGATCCGGGGCGGCTTGGAGGGCTTCTCCCTCCGTTCTCTCTCCGTCTGGGCCCACAATAAGCAGATGGAGGACGTGCTTCTCCGCGCCGCGGAGGAACAGGGCTACCTCCTCCGGGACACGGCGGCCGCGCTGCTCCACGTCTCTCCCGGAGCGGCGTGGGAGCACCTGAACCGCCTGAGCAAAGCCGGACGTCTCACCCGCGTGGGCGTCCGCTACTACCCCGCCGGAAACACCGTGGCGGAGGCGGATTACCTCCCCATTCTCCGGGCCTACCTCCAAAAAGAGGGCACGGCGGGCCGTCAGGCCCTTGCAGAGCAGCTGAAAATCGACCCCAAGCAGGCCACACATATATTAAAAGGAATGGTGGACAGGGGAGAGCTGGAGTTGATCGGGAAACGTTACAGACTGCCGGAAAACACCCCTTAACGTCATGATTCAACAACAACTCGCCATTAACCTTCCGCAAAACAGCCATTCTCATTACGGTTTTGTTACAGAACCCCAAAACCTATTTACAGTCGAAAAAAGCAGTGCTAAAGTATATCCTGCAAGGAAGGTTATCGCCCGAAGTCCCGATTCAGATATTGGGTAGGCTAGCCACGATATGTAAATCGGGGCTGAAAGCAAACACCGGACTTGCAAAAACAAACTCCCGCAACGGGAGAAATTCAAAAGGAGGAAACCCCATGAAGAAGTTCCTTTCTCTGGTACTGGCTCTGGTGATGACCATGTCTCTGGTCACCGTCAGCGCTGGTGCCAAGGACTTCACCGACAGCAGCAAGATCACCTATTCTGAAGCTGTCGACGTGATGTCCGCCGTGAAGGTCATCGACGGCTATGCCGAAGGTGACTTCCGTCCCACCGCCACCCTGACCCGTGGCGCTGCCGCCAAGATCATCTGCAACCTGATCCTTGGCCCCACCACCGCTGGCGCTCTGGTGGCTGACGCCGCTCCTTACAAGGACGTCCCCACCAACAACACCTTCGCTGGCTACATCGCTTACTGCCAGAAGGCCGGCATCATCTCCGGCTATGCTGACGGCACCTTCAAGCCCGCCAACTCCCTGACCGGCTACGCTTTCATGAAGATGCTGCTGGGCGCTCTGGGCTATGATGCTTCCCGCGAGGGTTACACCGGCCCCAACTGGTCCATCGCTGTCGGCAAGCGTGCTCTGAACGCTGGTCTGGCTGATGATCTGGTTGGCGACTTCAACGGCGTCAAGGCTGTCACCCGTGAAGAGGCCTGCCTGTATGCCTTCAACATGCTGCAGGCTGACATGGTCGAGTACGAGAAGAACTCCACCGTCATCGTCGGCAACATCACCATCAAGGACACCTCCGACGCTAAGTCCAAGCGTTGGGGCAGTTCTGCCATCAACGATGGCAACATCGACGGCAAGAAGGGCGGCGACGGCTATGTCCAGTTCGCTGAGGAGTACTTCAACAAGCTGGTCAAGTCCGAGACCACCGATGATATGGGCCGTCCCGCTACCAAGTGGACCAACAAGGGCGACAAGATCGGCACCTATGCTGATAAGGCCAACCAGACCTACTACAAGAACGTCAAGCTGGGCAACATCTACTCCGATCTGGGCATGACCCAGAAGGACGAGCACGCCACCGTGATCGTCAACGGTGTCGAGGCGACCGACGTTGTTGTTTCCAAGAACAACGATCGTAAGATCTCCTCTTCCTCTGCTAATGACGGTCTGGTGGGCGATGGCTCCATCGTTGAGGTCTACTATAACGAGGATGACAACCATGTCACCATCGTTGCTGCTGACGTGTATGTCGGCGAGATCACCTCTAAGGAGACCAAGGCTGCCGATCCCTATGTTGTGGTTGATAGCAAGCTTCAGATGAAGAAGGTTGACGGCACCAACTACACTGGCTACACTGGCAACGCCACTCACTTCGAGTGCGACACCTCCGCTTTCGCTGAGGACGACATCGTTCTGTTCACCTATTCTCAGGCTGAAAAGTCCATCCAGACTGTTGTCAAGGCTGAGTCCACCGAGGGCATTGTCTCTGAGTACACCCTCACCAAGAGCCTGACCCTGGCTGACAAGGAGTACAAGTACGCCAAGAACATCGTGTTTGATTTCGGTGCCGAGAACATGATGAGAACCAAGAACACCTACACCATCTATACCGACGCCAACGGTCTGGTGATCTTTGTCACTGAGGCTGAGTTCAAGCCCACCGACTATGCCTTCGTTCTGGATGCCGAGGCCTCTTCTCAGACTGGCTTCAAGTTTGACCGTGCGAAGCTGGTTCTGGCTGACGGCTCTGTCAAGACCGTCTACACCGACGACAACTACGCCGATTGCAAGGGTTACATTGTGACCTATCGCGCCAACGGTGACAACGAGTATGTCCTGCGCAAGGCTCCCAACACCACCTTCAACGGCGGTACCATCGACGCATCTATGTTCAACGCCGATGCCAAGATCCCGACCGAGGGCGTTCTGACCGGCGGCAAGACTCCCGTGCGGACCAACGCCACCACCTCTGATTTCTTCATGCAGAACGGCAACGCCAAGGTCTACCCCGGTAACGACGCTACCCTGTATGCCAACAGCGAGACCGTGTTCGTGGTTGCTGAGTCCGACAGAACCGGCACCACTTACACTTCCTACACCGGCATCAAGAACGCTCCCTCCATCGATCCCAAGAACAGCGCTAAGGCTGAGATGGTCTACTATGTCCGCGGCAACAACCTGCTGGGCTTCGTCTTCGTCGACGCCACTGGCTGCGATGTGGTCAATGGCCGCAACGACATCACCTTCCTGGCTGGTAAGGAAGGCATGAGCAAGCTGAAGACCGACTCCGACAACAACAGCTACTACATGTACAACGCTGTGGTGGACGGCAAGATCACCACTGTGAAGGTCAGCTATGACGCCACCACTCTGGGCGCTGGCATTGAGAGCAACCGCGTGTACCAGAACGTGAAGTACAACAACAAGGGCACCATCGCCACTGGCGGCGCCGCTGTCACTGGCTATGATGTTGTTGAGGACAACACCACCGGTATCTGGAAGCTCAGCGGTGAGTACACCATCGGTCTGAACAGCACCACCACCGCTGCCGCTTCTACCCGTTACACCGTGGCTTCCGATGCTAAGATGTACCTGGTCGACACCGACGGTGTTATCACCAAGGTCGATGACGTGAAGAACTTCAAGTCTGACGCCACCGCTAAGGTCATCGCTCTGCTGGATAAGACCGACGGCGACATCGCTTACCTGTTCGTTCAGGAGACTGACAACGGCAAGAAGGAAGACGCTGGCGCGGCCGCTACTCCCGTCACCAGCCTGGTTCTGGACAAGGACGGCAGCAAGCTGAAGGCTACCGTGACTGGTACCACCGCTGGCAAGGAGTACGAGGTCAAGGTTTCCATGATCGTTAGCGGTGTGGAGAAGGCAATCGGGACTTATGAGTTCACCGGTGTTGCCGGTACCACTACTGTGACCCTGCCCATCGCTTGGGGTAGGGGTGTGACCTACACTGCTACCTGCGGTGACCAGTTTGCGACCTACACCGCCTAAGATCTCCCGCAACTGTTAGACGTATATAGACCCTAAGGTTTACGTTACGTCTGTTCCCCCCGGACTTCGGTCCGGGGGGACTTTTTATGTCTCGCCCTTTGCGTTGTACAAATAGCAAGCCCCGCACCAAACGGTGCGGGGCGTTTGCGCTTGACATTTTTCTCCGATTTGCTATAATCAAGATAGAAAAGGGCGCTGCGACAAGCGGTTAGCCCGGCATAGTGGATTTTGCTAAGAAATTCTTAGAAAACCGTCACCGGCCAGGGTGGCGGTTTTCGCCTTTAATACGAATCGTGACCGTATATCCGAAGATATGTAGTGTGATCGTAATAGGCATATCAACCACCTCCTCTCGGAGATGTGACCAACCGTCTGCCGTTCGTGCAGCGCAGTGTCTATCTTATCAAGTTCTCCATATTCTGTCAAGAAAAGCCCCCGCTTCGGTGCGGGGCTTTTCTGTTGCTCCGGACGGAAACCCGCGCATTGTTCCGCTTCTGCTCCCGCCCCTGTATCCGCCGATTTCCGTCCCTCGTACCTGACCCTCCAAAAACCACCCGTCTTTTCCCGAAAAAACACGGGAAAAACGTTGAAAACCCTTGTATTATCAGTCATATAGGACTATAATGAAAAATATCTGTGGCCAGACGGCTCTTGCGCCTGTGTCCGTTTCCATCCGCGGGGGAGCGCCCCGCCTGATTTTGAAAATTCCCCGCCCACCCCGGGTTACAACTTGAGAATGATCGGCGGTTGTAACAGACCGCTTTTTTAGCGGCTGTGCCCCGCTTTTGACCGTGAACTCTCATATAGGAGGCTTCTGCTTTGAGCGCGAAAAAATCAAGAAAAGACAACATTCCCGCCCCGGCGGCCCAACCCGCCGCCCCGGCTGAACATACAGAGAAAACCCCCATTTCCACCGCCCCTCAGCAGGGTTGCCGCGCGGAGGGTGTGTTCACTCGGAAGGATACCCTCATGGTGGTGCTCTATTCCGTCCTGCTCTTGCTCGCCATGACCGTCCAGACCGGCACCGTGAGCATGCTCCTCTGCGGTCTGGCTTTCCTGAGCCTGCTTGGTAAAAAGCCGCTGTTTCGTTTTGAGCAGCGGCTGTCCGTGCCTGTATTGGGTTTGCTGGCCTTCGCCATCGTCTACGGCGCGTCGGCCATCTGTTCTCCCTTTGGCGCCAGCGCCAAGTCCGAGCTTTATAAATTTATTGCAGCCTTCTCCCTGGAGGTCATTCTGCTGGCCCGCTTTGATCGGCGGCACGTTCCCGGTCTGCTGTGGGGCGGCGCGTCCGTTTCCACCGTCATCGCTCTCGTCTCGCTGGACATGAGCTGCGGTCGGGTGCTGTTCGGGCCTTTCAACGCTTTGATGAACGCCTTGGGCATGGATTACACCAGCACTTTGCAGGAAAGTGCCGCCGCCCGTGTCAACGGCCTGTATAACGACGCCAACGTAACGGCGGCGCTGTTTTCTCTATCGCTGTTCGCGGCACTGTACCTCCTGCAAAATTCCACCTGCGTCTATCGGCGCTTGGCCGCGTCTCTGCTGGCGGGCATCAACGCCGTGAGCCTGCTGCTCACCGGCAGCCGCGGCGCACTGCTCTGCTTTGCGGTGTCCTGCATCGTCTGGCTGATCGCGGAGCGGGCTGACCGGGTGGGCCTGTTCCTCCTGTTAGTGGAAACGGCCGTGACCATGATCGGCGCCGGTGTTCCGGCCTCATCCATGGCGAGTCGTGGAAACGAGACGGCGGTTGCGCTGTGCCTGTTCAGCGGTCTGATCCTCTTTGCGCTGGACGCTCTGGCCGGACGGCGTCTGACCGCTGTGTTGTCCGCTCACAAAAAGGCGGCACTGGCCGCAGTGTGCGCGCTCTGTGCCGTGACCGCGGCCCTCTGTGCGGCGGTGTTTCTCCATACCGGCCCGTACACCTTTGAAGAGGACGATTCCTACATTGTCTACGTTCTGCCAGACGGCATCACGGGGGACGCGACCATCACCGGCGATGTGGACGGCGACCCGCGGACTGTTGTCTATTCGCAGACCCTTTTGAATACGTATTTCGGCGGCAGAACAGATCTGTATAGCGGACCGTTCTCTCAGTGCGCCTTTACCGTGCCGGAGGATTCTGCCGGGCTCTATGTTATTATCGTGGGACAGGCGGGAGAGACGCTGCGGAGCATGGCGGTCAACGGCGAGAAAAAGATCGCCCTCAGCTACCCCTGGCTGCCGGAGGCGATCTCGTCACGGCTGCTCCGGAACAGCCTGCTGAAAAGCGACAGCTTTACCTTGCGATTGGAGTTTGATAAGGACGCGTGGAAAATTTTCTCCACAGCGCCGCTCCTCGGTCGGGGACTGGGTTCTACGGAAAACGTGACCCGCTCCGTGCAGTCCTTCCAGTATGAGTCCAAATACGCCCACAACCACCTGCTGCAAACCATGGCCGATACCGGACTGGTGGGAACGGCCTTTGCGCTGGCCTTTGTGCTGGGTTCTGCGTGGCTGTGTCTGCATGCCGTCCGGAAAGAGAAAGACAGTCTGGCTGCCGCGCTGCTGGCGGTGTGGGTCATGATGAACCTCCACAGCCTGATGGAGATCAACTTCTCCGTCCGGGGCTTCAAGTGCTTCGCCTATGTGCTGCTGATCCTCCCGGTCCTGCTCTATGCCAAACCGCAGCTGGCGGGGGACACTGCCAAGGCGCGGAAGCAGGCGAAAACCGTCGGTATTCTGGTGGTGGTCCTATACGCTTTGTATTTGGCCGTGTTCGGCGGCCTGCTGGAACGCGCCCGCATGACGGACCGGAAGGCGGAGCGGTTTGAGACCAGCGATGTATATGAATATCTGAATTTCCTCCGGGGCTGCGTCCGGGGCGACGTATTCGACCACGACACCTACCAGCGAAGCTATGTGGCCAACGCCGTACAGCTGGATGACCGCGCCTACAACGGCGATATGCTGAAATATGTGAAGCAGCTGCGCGCCTCCGGCACCTATGAGAATGACAGCGCGCTGGCCCGGTATTATTATCTGCCCCGTCAGGAGTGGGACGAGCTGTTTGACTGCTCTCTGGAGGGCATCCGTCAGGTGCGCTCCAGTCCCGACGGCTGGAACCTGCAAATGGATTTCTACCGCGAGGAAGTTCTGCCCGCCATGGGCGCGGACAACGCGGAAGCGTTTGTGGGCGGCGTTCTGGCCTTGGGCGACGCGCTGGACGATATGAACGCCGAGGGCCGTCTGGAAACGGTGGAGCTGAATGAAACGAACCAGTCGTTTTTGACGCTGTGCCGCTCCGTGAAGGAGCAGGGCATCTCCGGTCAGGACGCTTACACGATTCTGACTATGTTGGCCCAAAGCGGAGAAGGGGAGGCGGAGGACGCCGCCCAATAAGCAAAAAACACACCGGTCTGCCGGTGAAGGAGTACCTATATGAGCCGATTTCGGAGACAGCTGCTGTTCCTCTGCGACGCGTTCCTGTTCGCGGTGGCAGTGGCGGCTTACAAGTTCATCACGGTGCTGCTGCCCTATACCGCCACCGGCGCGGAGGAGAACTTCTGGGGCAACACGGCGCTGCTGTACGGATGTACCGTCCTTGCCCAGCTGGTGTTCAAGACCTACGACAGCCTGTGGCGGTATGCCGAGAGCCGGGAGTATCTCATGCTGATCGCCTCGGCCTTCTGCGGCTTTACCGTTTATGAGACCATCGCCCGGTTGAGCGGCATCGGCGTCATTTCCTTTGTCCTGCTGGCGGCCATCGCCAGTTTGTGGGTGCTGGAAATGCTGGTGGTGCGCTTCGGCTACCGCAGCTACCGCGCCCGGTTGCTGCGCAGCCGGCAGACGGGTACGATCCCCGTGGCCATCATCGGCGCGGGGGCGGCCGGTGTACAGCTGCTCAACGAGATCCAGCACAACCCCAGCAGCCGTTATACCGTCCAGTGCTTTTTCGACGATGACGAGGGCAAGGTCAACAAGCGGATCCGGAACGTGCCGGTCAGCGGAACGATCTCGCAGGCGCTGTCCCGCATGCGGGCCATGGACATCCACGAGGCTATCTTCGCCATCCCCTCTATGGACGATCTCCACCGAAAGGAGATCCTGCGTCAGCTGACAGACCGGAGCATCAGAGTTTCCACGCTGCCCAGCACGCTGGAGCTGATCGACCGGAAGCCCATCCGCCAGCAGCTGCGGGAGGTGCGGATCGAGGATCTGCTGGGCCGGGATACCATTCAGCTGGACATTTCCGCCGTGGCTGGCCTGCTGTCCGGGCGTACCGTGCTGGTCACCGGTGGCGGCGGCTCCATCGGCAGCGAGTTGTGCCGCCAGATCGTCAAGTACGGTCCCAAGCGGCTGGTCATTTTTGATATTTACGAAAACAACGCCTACGACATCCAGCAGGAGCTGCTGTACCAGTACGGCAGAGATCTGCCCCTCAGCGTGGAGATCGGCTCCGTCCGGGATCCCCGGCGGCTGGAGCTGCTGTTTGATACCTACAAGCCCGACGTGGTGTTCCACGCCGCCGCCCATAAGCACGTTCCCCTGATGGAGACCAGCCCTCAGGAGGCCATCCGCAACAATGTGTTCGGCACGCTGAACACCGTCCGGGCGGCGGACGCCCACGGCGTCAAGAAGTTCATCCTGATCTCCACGGATAAGGCCGTGAACCCCACCTCCGTCATGGGCGCCAGCAAGCGCCTGTGCGAAATGGTGGTGCAGTCCATGGCCGGGTGCTCCCAGACCACCTTCGCCGCGGTGCGCTTCGGCAATGTGCTGGGCTCCAACGGCTCCGTGGTGCCCCTGTTCCGTCGCCAGATCGCGGGGGGCGGCCCCGTCACCGTGACGGACAAGCGGATCATCCGCTATTTCATGACCATCCCCGAAGCCGCCCAGCTGGTGCTGGAGGCGGGAGCCATGGCCAAGCAGAACGAATTGTTCGTGCTGGACATGGGCCGTCCGGTGAAGATCTTGGAACTGGCGGAGAATATGATCCGTCTGTCCGGCTACGAGCCGTACCGGGACATCGAGATCGTGGAGACCGGTCTGCGCCCCGGCGAGAAGCTCTACGAGGAACTGCTGGTGTCCAGCCGGGATCTGGAAAAGACGGTTAACGGCATGATCTTCGTGGAGCACCAGCCCCCGGTGACGCCGGAGGAGCTGGAACGTAAGCTGACGTTATTGAATGACGCGTTGAAAAAAACCATGCGGACGGAGGACGTCTCCTGCATCCGGGAGGTGCTGCACCGGGTCGTGCCCACCTTCCACGAGCCGGAGGAGGTCAATGCCGCGCAGGGCGAGGAAGTAGAAGCGCCCGCCCCTGCGGTCTCCTGACCGTCTGAAGTCTGCATTATCTGAAAAAAGGAAGTGTCCGTATGTTTTCTCCCGAAAAGATCGCATTCAAGCCCTTCGCGCAGAAGGCTTTTCTCGCCACCCCCACCATGCACGGTGAGGAGCTGGACTATATCCGTCTCGCCTACGATACCAACTGGATGAGCACCGTGGGCGAGAATATCAACGAGGTCGAGCGCATCGCCGCCGAAAAAGCGGAGGTCGGTTATGCGGTCGGCCTCGCCTGCTGTACCGCCGCGCTGCACCTGTGCGTGAAGCTGGCGGGGGAGCGGCTCTACGGCAAGCCCCCCATCAGCCACGGCGCGCTTGAGGGGCGGCGTGTGTTCTGCTCGGACATGACCTTTGACGCCACGCTGAACCCCGTGGTCTACGAGGGCGGCATCCCCGTCTTTATCGACACTGAGGCGGACAGCTGGAACATGGACCCCGTGGCGCTGGAGAAGGCGTTTGCGCTCTATCCCAAGGTGAAGTTGGTGGTCATGGCCCATCTCTACGGTTTCCCCGCCAAGGTGGACGAGATCAAGCGCATCTGCGAGAATCACGGCGCGCTGCTCATCGAGGACGCTGCCGAGGCCATGGGCGCCACGGTGAACGGCAGGCAGTGCGGCAGCTTCGGCGACTACGCCGCCATCTCCTACAACGGCAACAAGATCATCACCGGCTCTGCCGGCGGTTGCCTTCTGACCAACTCCCTTGAGGACGCCAACCGCGCCCGGAAGTGGGCGACCCAGGCCCGGGAGAACGCCGCGTGGTATCAGCACGAGGAGGTTGGCTACAACTACCGCATGAGCAACGTCGTGGCGGGCGTGGTGCGGGGCCAGTACCCCCATTTGGAGGAGCATATCGCCCAGAAAAAGGCGGTCTATGAGCGCTATCGCGAGGGCCTGCGGGATCTGCCCGTGACCATGAACCCCATCGTGGCCGGCACGGAACCGAACTACTGGCTCTCCGCCCTCATCATCGACGAGGACGCCATGTGCCCCCAGGTGCGGAGTGATAACGAAGCCCTTTACCGTCCTGAGACGGGGAAGTCCTGCCCTACGGAAATTTTGGAGGTTTTGGCGCGGTACAACGCCGAGGGCCGTCCCATCTGGAAGCCCATGCACATGCAGCCCATGTACCGTCTGCACGAGTGCGTGGGCCGGGAGGGAAGCCTCCGCTGCCGCACCAACGCCTATATCGCCGGCGGCGTTCAGGACGTGGGCGCGGACATTTTCCAGCGGGGCCTGTGCCTGCCCAGTGACAATAAGCTGACGGAGGAGCAGGTGGACGGCATCATCGAACTGATCCACGCCTGCTTCGCGTAAAAAAGAACATAGGAAGTTATTTTTGTGAAACAGGGAAAGCAGGGCGTTTACGCCCGTTACATCAAGCGAATATTGGATGTTCTTCTCTCCGGCTGCGCCCTCATCGTGCTGTCCCCGGTGCTGCTGATCGTGGCCGTTCTGGTGCGGACAAAGCTGGGCAGTCCCGTCATTTTCTGTCAGGAACGCCCCGGCAAGGACGAGAAGATCTTCAAAATGTATAAGTTCCGCTCCATGACGGACGCGCGGGACGAAAACGGCGAACTCCTTCCCGACGAGGTCCGCCTGACGAAGTTCGGCCGCGCCCTCCGCTCCACCAGCCTTGACGAGCTGCCGGAGCTTTGGAACATCTTCAAGGGCGATATGTCCATCGTCGGTCCCCGGCCTCTGCTGGTGCGGGATGTAGCGTATATGGATGCGCAGCAGCATCGTCGGCATGAGGTGCGCCCCGGATTGACTGGTCTCGCGCAGGTTACGGGGCGTAATGCGTTGGATTGGGATACCAAGCTTGCGCTGGATGTGTCCTATGTGCAGCGCGTGACCCTTGCGGGTGATCTGAAGATCCTCTTTGCCACCGTAGGTAAGGTTGTACGGCGTGAGCAGGTGGCATTTGAAACAGAAGGATATGACATGGATCTGAAGGACTGGAATGAGATGAAGGCACAAAAACAAAGGGAGCGTGAAACGATACAATGCTGACCGTCTATACCATCGAGCAGGCCGAGGCGTGGGACGATCTTGTGCGTACCTTTTCCAATTATGATGTCTACTACCTCTCCGGCTATGTGAAGGCGTTCCAACTCCACGGCGATGGCGAGCCGCTGCTCTTTTACGGAGAGGCGGACGGCGTGCGGGGCATCAATGTGGTGATGAAGCGGGATATTGCCGCAGATCCCCATTTTGCCGGAAGTCTGCCCGCCGATACCTATTTTGATTTCGCCACGCCCTACGGCTACGGCGGCTGGCTTCTGGAGGGGGAGGGCGACCCCGCGCCCATCTTCGCGGACTATGAATGCTGGTGCGGAAAGCACGGCATCGTCAGCGAGTTCGTGCGTTACCATCCCGTGCTGAAAAACCATGCGCGGATGGAAACAGCGTATGAGGTCACGGCGCTGGGCGGAACCATCGCCATGGACCTGACTTCTCCGGAAACGATTTGGGCGAACCTGTCCAGTAAAAATCGGAATGTGATCCGAAAGGCGCAAAAAAACAATGTGCGCATCTATTCCGGGCGCAGTTCGGAGCTGTTTGAGATCTTCCGGGAGATCTACAACGCCACCATGGACAAGGACAACGCATCGGATTACTATTACTTCGCGCCGTCATTCTACGAGAGCGTGTGCAAGGATCTGCCTCACAATAGCCAGATTTTCTACGCACAGCTGCCGGACGGCACGATCATCGCCTCGTCCATCATGCTGTGGGCGAATAGGCGGATGAATTACCACCTTTCCGGCTCCCGCAGGGAATATCAAAGCCTTGCCCCCACCAATCTGCTGCTGTATGAGGCAGCGCTGTGGGGCTGTGAGGCCGGCTGCAAAACGCTGCATTTAGGCGGCGGCGTCGGCTCCGGCGAGGACAGCCTCTTTGCGTTTAAAAAGAGTTTCTTCCGCGGTGAGCCATGCCGCTATCATATCGGGCGGAAGATTTTTGATGCGGAGAAATATTCCGTGCTCTGCGCCATGCGCGGCGGCCTTCCCGACAGCGGCTTTTTCCCCCGTTATCGGGCGTAAACCACAAAAGAGGGAGCTTTCCATGAAAACAAACATCTGGATCTTAAACCACTACGCAAGTGATATGTATTTCGACTGCGGCGGGCGGCACTATAATTTTGCCAAGTATCTCCGCCGCGCCGGCTACGCGCCCGTCATTTTCTGCGCCAACAGCAAGCACGGCAAGCCTGAGTGTTTCCTTGAGACCGACGCGCTCTGGGAGGAGCGCATCGCCGAGGAGATCGACACGCCTTTCGTTTTTGTCCGCGCCCGCACCTATACCGGCAACGGCAAGCAGCGCGTACTGAATATGATCGATTTCTACCGCAATGTGAAGAAGGCCGCGAAGGAGTACGCCGCACAGCACGGCAAACCCGACGTGATCTTCGCCTCCTCCGTCCACCCGCTGACGCTGGTGGCGGGCATCCAGCTGGCAAAGCAGTTTGGCGTGAAGTGTGTCTGCGAGGTGCGGGATCTCTGGCCGGAGAGCATCGTTGTGTACTCCAATCGCTTCACGAAGGATAACCCCTTGATCAAACTCTTGTATCGTGGTGAAAAATGGATCTATCGAAAAGCCGATGCCCTGGTGTTCACCATGGAGGCCGCTTACGACTACATCGTCGAGCGCGGATGGGAGAAGGACATCACCCGCTCCAAGGTGTACTACATCAACAACGGTGTCGATCTGGAGCAGTTTGACTACAACAAAGAGCATTTCCGCGTAGACGATCCGGATCTGGACGATCCGAACACCTTCAAGGTGGTCTATACAGGTTCCATCCGCAAGGTCAACAATTTGGGTCTGCTGCTGGATGCGGCGAAGTGCGTGAACAATCCCCGCGTCAAGTTCCTGATCTGGGGCGACGGTGACGAGCGTGAGACGTTGGAGCGGCGGGTCCGTGATGAAGGTCTTTCCAATGTGGTGTTCAAGGGCAAGGTGGAGAAGAAATACATTCCCTCCATCGTCAGCCGCGCAAACCTGAACTTTGCCCATAATTCGTTTACCTATCTGTTTAATTACGGTATCAGCTTCAACAAACTGTTTGATTACTTTGCTGCGGGACAACCAATTCTCTGCGACTTTCCCTGCCGCTATAACCCAGCCATCATCTACGGTGCGGGGATAGAAGTCCGTGATACGCAACCGCAGGAGATTGCCGCAGTCATCGGTCAACTGTCGGAACTTCCTGCGGAGCAGCGCCGACTTATGGGCGCCAACGCCCGCCGCGCCGCGGAGGACTACGACTTCAAGCGCCTGACGGACAAGCTGATAGCAGTCATCGAGAGCATCCCCGAAAAGTAACCGAGCCGAATTTCAAAAGAAAGTGTGATCCCATGCAATTCATCGACCTGAAAGCGCAATACGCCGCCCTCAAGGGCGAGATCGACGCCAACATACAGGACGTCCTGAACGACGCCGCGTTCATCGGTGGCAAATATGTCAGGGAGCTGGAAACCCAGCTTGCCGCCTTTACCGGCCGTAGGCACTGCATCACCTGCGCCAACGGAACCGACGCCCTCCAGCTTGCGTTCATGGCGCTGGGCGTGGGGGAGGGGGACGCGGTGTTCGCCCCCGACATGACCTTCATCTCCTCCACGGAGCCCGCCGCCATGTTCGGCGCGGTGAGCGTTTTCTGCGACATCACCCCCGACACCTACGACCTTGACCCCGCAAGCCTTGAGCGGCAGATCAAGGCAGTGCTGGCAGAGGGGAAGTATACCCCCAAGGCGGTGGTGGCGGTGGACATTCTCGGCAACCCCTGCGACTATGACGCCGTTTCCGCCGTCTGCGAACGATACGGCCTTGCCCTCATCGAGGACGCGGCCCAGAGCTTCGGCGCGGAATATCATGGGAAAAAGGCATGCTCCTTCGGACGCATCGCTACCACCTCCTTCTTCCCGGCAAAGCCGCTGGGCTGCTACGGCGACGGCGGCGCGGTGTTCACCGATGACGATGCGCTCAACGACCTCATCCGCTCCCTCTGCGTCCACGGCAAAGGCCCCGGCGGTAAGTACGACAATATCCGCGTGGGCATGAACTCCCGTTTGGACAATTTGCAGGCGGCGGTTTTGCTGCCCAAGCTGAAAGCCTTGGCGGACTACGAGACCGTCGCCCGGCAGACCGTGGCGGGGCGCTATAACGCCGCCTTTGCCGGGAAATTCACCACGCCCTTTGTGGCGGAGGGCTGTCTGTCCGCGTGGGCGCAGTACGCGCTGCTGGCGGAGGACACCAAGCAGCGTGACCGCGTTATCGCCCACCTGACGGAGAAGGGCATTCCCAACATGGTCTACTATCCCACGCCGCAGCACGCCCTGCCGGTGTTCCGGGACGAACCGACTTACGGCGAAACGTTCCGGAACGCCAATGACTACTGCGCCCGGACTTTCTCCCTGCCCATGCACCCCTATCTGACGGAGGCGGAGCAGGAGACGGTCATCGCCGCGGTTTTGGAGGCGCTGTGATGGCGGAGAAAGCTTATTTCGTCCACGAAAGTTCCTGCATCGACGATGATGTGGAGATCGGCGAGGGCACGAAAATCTGGCATTTCTGTCACATCCAGCGGGGCGCGCGCATCGGTAAGCGCTGCTCACTGGGGCAGAACGTCAATGTCAGCAATCATGTAAAGATCGGTGACGGCTGTAAAATTCAGAACAATGTCTCCCTCTACGAGGGCGTGGAATTGGAAAACGATGTGTTCTGCGGGCCCTCTTGCGTCTTTACCAACGACCTCACGCCCCGCGCTAAGTATCCCAAGGGCAGCGCGGGCTACAAAAAGACCCTCGTCCGTGAGGGCGCGTCCATTGGCGCCAACGCCACCGTTGTCTGCGGGCATACGGTGGGGAAGTGGGCGCTCATCGGTGCGGGCGCCGTTGTGGCCAGCAATGTGCCCGACCACGCGCTGATGCTGGGCGTCCCCGCCAAGCAGGCGGGCTGGGTCTGTGAGTGTGGTGCGGTGCTACATGTTGACGGCGTACGGGCGGTCTGCACCGCCTGCGGGCGAAAATACCGGCTGCGTGATGGCAGTCAAATCGAGGAGATCAAATAACAACGGTTCTTCCGCCAACGGGAAGAGCCGTACAGAGGAGTAACAGATATGGAGTTTGACGCGATTTATCAGGGACTGATCACCGGGGAGGAAAAGCTGGCTCTGGTGGGCCTCGGCTATGTGGGTATGCCTCTTGCGGTGGAGTTTGCCAAGCACGTTCCCGTCATTGGCTTTGACATCAACGAAAAGCGGGTGAACGAGTACGCCAACGGCATCGACGCCACCAACGAGGTGGGCGAGGGCCTCAAAACTACCACGGTGGAGTTTACATCGGACGCCTCCCGCCTGAAGGATGCGAAGTTCCTGATCGTCGCCGTACCCACGCCGGTCAACCCGGACAACACGCCGGATCTGCGCCCCATCGAGAGTGCGTCCCGCACCGTGGGCCAGAACCTCACCCCCGGCAGCATCGTGGTCTTTGAGTCCACGGTGTACCCCGGTGTGACAGAGGATATCTGTATCCCCATCATCGAGAAGGAGTCCGGTCTCAAGTGCGGCGAGGACTGGAAGATCGGCTACTCTCCCGAGCGTATCAACCCCGGTGACTGCGTACATACCCTGACCAATATTCAGAAGATCGTCTCCGGCATGGACGAGGAGAGCGCCCGGGAGATCCAGAAGGTCTACAACATTGTCATCAAGGCCGGAACGTTCCCCGTCTCCACCATCAAGACCGCCGAAGCGGTCAAGGTGATCGAGAACAGCCAGCGGGACATCAACATCGCCTTTATGAACGAGGTCGCCATGATCTGCGACCGCATGGGCATCGATACCGACGAGGTGCTCACCGGCATGAATACCAAGTGGAACGCCCTGGGCTTCCGCCCCGGACTGGTGGGCGGCCACTGCATCGGCGTGGACCCCTACTACCTCACCAGCGCCGCCGAAGCGCTGGGTTATCACAGCCAGATCATTCTGAATGGCCGCAAGGTCAACGACAGCATGGGCGCGTTCGTGGCGGACGCCGCCATCCGGCAGATGATCGAGGCTGGCAAGGCGCCGAAGAAGGCCACGGTGGTGGTTCTCGGCATCACCTTTAAGGAAAACTGCCCCGACACCCGCAACAGCAAGGTGGTGGACATCATCAACCGCCTGCGGGAGTATGACATCCAGCCTGTTGTGACCGATTCCTGGGCGGACGCCGAGGTTGCCAAGCAGGTCTATGACGTGGATCTGGTTCCTTTCGACGAGATCCCCAAGGCGGACTGCGTCATCGTGGCGGTGGGCCACGGCGAATTCCGCGCCCTGTCCCTCATGCAGCTTCGTGACCTGTTCAAGAGCGAGCTTTCCAACGATGAGCGGGTGCTCATCGACGTGAAGAGCCTGTACCGCATGGACGAGCTGAAGGCCTCCGGCCTGCGCTTCTGGCGGCTGTAAGAGAGGAGAACATATTTTATGACCTACGCGCTCATCGGCTGCGGCCGCATCGCGGTCAACCACATCAAGGCCGCGCTGAATAACAAGCTTAAGATCGTCGCTGTGTGCGACGTTCTGCCCGAGAAGATGGAGGAACTGCTGGCGAAGTATGACCTCCAGAATGACGATTCCATCGCCCGCTACACGGACTATAAAAAGCTGCTGGCCGAGCATCCCGACTTGCAGCTGGCCTCCATCGCCACGGAGAGCGGAATCCACGCCGAGATCGCCCTCGCCTGCATCGACGCAGGAGTGAACGTCATCATTGAAAAGCCCATGGCCATGAGCATGGACGACGCGGACGAGATCATCCGCCGGAGCGAGGAAAAACACGTCAAGGTTGCCGCCTGCCACCAGAACCGCTTTAACGTGGCGGTGCAGGAGCTGCGCCATGCCGTAGAGGGGGGCCGCTTCGGCAAACTCTCCCACGGCAGCATCCATGTCCGCTGGAACCGTGACCGGAACTACTACGATCAGGCCCCGTGGCGGGGTACCTGGGCGCAGGACGGCGGCTGCCTGATGAACCAGTGCATCCATGGCATCGACCTGCTGCGCTGGGTGATGGGAGACGAGGTGGACGAGGTCTACGGTGTGACCAAGCAGCAGTTCCACGATTACCTCCAGTGCGAGGACATCGGCATGGCGGTCGTGAAGTTCAAAAACGGCGCGGTGGGTACCATCGAGGGCACAGTAAACGTTTACCCGAAAAACCTTGAGGAGACCCTCTATCTCTTTGGCGAGACCGGCACGGTGAAGCTGGGCGGCACCTCCACCAACAACATCGACGTGTGGAATTTTGCCGACGAGAGCGACGCCGACACCAAGAACAAGGGCTTGCAGGAGGCCACCAGCAACGTCTACGGCAACGGCCACACCAGCCTCTTTGCCGACATGATGGATGCCATCGAGCACGACCGCAAGCCCTATGTGGACGCGGTGGCGGGCCGCAACGCCCTGGAGATGATCCTGGCCATCTACCAGTCCGCCGCCACCGGCAAGCCGGTGAAGCTGCCGCTGGAGCACACCGCCAGCACCGACTTTACCGGCCGGTTCGACAAATAACAAGAGGAGGGCAGGATTCTGCCATGAACTTACTCCAGACGCTTAAATCGGCGGTCATCCGGCTGAACGGTCACCGCAACACGCTTTTCGATGTTCCGATGGCGCGGCAGAAGGCTTTTTTAGAGAGCCTGCCGGAGCCGGAGGATCTGCTTGAGCGTTCTTACGCGCAATACCGCTGCCAAATGATGCTGGAGCGACCCATCCTCCGCGCGGGGTACCAACTGGCGGCTATGCTGCTTCTGCCCATCTATCAGAGACAGCTGTTGCGCCGCCCCGCTCCCCGCAAAGAGCAGGCGGCGGATGCCGTATTTGCCTATGATTCGGAGGATACGATTCTGCCGGAGTCTCTGCGCGGGGAGTTTGCCGATATTTGTCAGGTGCGGGACTTCCAGAACGCGCTGTTTCTGACGGGGGAGGACTGCTCCTTCCTGCGGGAGTTGGCGCGCCGCTATCCCACCGCGTTCTACTTCCGCTTTAAGTGCATGGCGAAGCTTGCCATGTACCGGAGTTTATATGAAACGTACCGCCCTAAAGCCATCCTCGTCAGCGAGGAGTATTCCTACACCTCCTCGTTTCTGTCGGAATACTGCCATCGTCTCGGCGTGGAGCACATCAATGTGATGCATGGGGAGAAGCTCTACTATATCCGTGACTCTTTCTTCTGCTTTGACCGCTGCTATGTGTGGGACGAATGCTACCGCAGACTCTTTTGTGATCTGCGGACGGAGCCTATGCAGTTCCGGGTGGAGCTTCCGCCATCCATGCTGCCGTGGGAAAAGCCGTCTACGCCCCCGGAAGTGGATCTCACTTATTATTTGCAGGCGGAACCCACTGAGCAGCGTATGCAGATCGCCGCAGCCTTGCACACGCTGCAGGCACGTGGCATGGTCATTGCGGTCCGTCCACACCCTCTTTATTGCGATGATACTCTGCTGGAAATATTTTCCGGCTTCACACTCGAGATGCCGGGTAATTGCAGCATCGAACAGTCGATCCTGCGCACAAAATGCGCCGTATCCCTCTACTCCACCGTGCTGTTGCAAGCCTCGATCAACGGCGTGGCGGTGGTGATCGACGATCTGACCGCACCGGAGCGCTTCGCGCAGCTTAAATCGCTGCGCTATATCATGCTGGACAAGCCCCACGGGCTGCTGTCCGCGCTGTTACAGGAGGAATCCCCAACGTGAACGATACCTTGAAACGATTGCGGCAGAGCCGCTGCCTTCCGTATCTCGCTGCGGCGCTGAGCTTTCTTGTTGCATGGACCGGCGAAACAGGCAGCCTTGTGTGGGGGGGACTTTGTATCCTGCTCTCCCTGCCGCTGCTGGCAGCGCCGGAATATCTGCTGGTTCCGCTGCTGTCCGCTGTCTTATTGGACAATAACTGCAATCTTCTCCCGGGACTGACCGCCTCCCGCTATTTTACGATGCTGTTTTTGGCAGTTGAGGGGCTGAGTGTCCTCCTGCGGGAGAAGCCAGGGCAGTGGGTGCGGCGGTTTGCCTATCCTGTTCTTCTGATCCTCTATGTCCTTGTCTCGGCGGTCTTTGTCGGACACTGTTTTTCTCTTCAGGTATTCACCCTTGGCATGAACATCGCCTTAGCGGTACTGATGGCGGCGCTCCCCAGTCCGCGCAGGGTACGGCTCTGGCGGTTTCTCCCGTGGAGCGCCGCCGCCGCAGTCTCCTATATGCTCTTCTGCCTGAATTTCCGCGAAGTCACGGTCATAAGCGGCCGCTACTGGTTTATGGGCGCCACCAACGTCAACGTTGTCGGGTTGACCCTCGCCCAGACCGCTGTCCTGTTTTTCGCGGCCATGGCTGTGCAGCCCATTGACCGCAAGGGTGAGTGGAGATCTGCCGGCTGTTTCATTGGCTACGTGCTCTCGCTGTATCTGCTGGTCCTCACCGGCGCGCGCAGCTCTCTCTTCGGTCTGGTGGCTGGCTGCGCCGTGCTGGGCGTACTGTTGCTGCTGCGCAGTAAACAGGGGGGAGGACGCCGCCGCCAGACGACGAACCTTGCCGTGACCTGCTGCCTGTCCGCCGCCCTCTGCCTGACCGCGCCGCAGCTTCAGCAGCGCGTGGAGCTTTGGCGGTACGATATGGCGCATCCGGCTCCTCCGGTGGAGGAGGTCCAGCCTGATCAGCCGGAGACTCCACCGGAAAATATTCCGGCGCAGCCGGAGCAGCCCAGCCGGGAGGAGACCGTTGAACAGCTTCAGGAAAATACCGACTCCTTCTGGCGCCGCATGAACCCTTTCAGTGCCTATTGGGGCAAAACCGCCGGCCGCGCGGAGATCTGGCAGATCCTAATCGAGCACTCCATCAAGCCCCATCCTCTGACGGGGAGCGGCTTTGGCAGTGCCTGTGATATCCTGCAAGCCAACGGAGGTCATCCCATCGGCGCGCATAACCTTTTGATCGGTCTCCTCTCCGATCTGGGACTGATCGGCCTGCTTCTGTTCGGTATCCCGATGGCGGGTCTCCTCTGCCGCCTTCTCCGCCGAAAGAATCCTGTGGCGCTGCTGCCGCTGGGGATGATCGTCACCGCCCTTGCTGCCGGCATCGGTGAGGATACCTATACCGAGCGTTTCCTCTGGTACGCGGCGGGGCTTGCCCTGTGGCTTTTAGAGACCGCAACTACTCATCAGGATGAAGAAAAGGAAGTGACCAACGATGAAAGTCCTGTTTGTGACGCCGTATCTGTACAGTGAAGAGCTTCCCGGCTTTCAGAGAAACCGGACGGGCTTCGGCATCCTGCTTGAGCAGATGACGGAGTACATCGGAGACCGCTGTGAGCTTTCTATTTTCAGTAATGTCATCACGCCTGAAGCGCGCTGCCACGAGGCGCGGATCCTCTCGCACACCTGGAGCGACGTGTTCCGTAGCGCGGGATGCAAGGGGGCGCTTGCGGGCGTCGGTGCGTTTTTCCATGCGTCCGGCTCTCTCTCATCCCGTCTGCATGACGGTTATTACCGCATGAACTGCGCCGCGCTGCGCCGCGCCATCGCGGAGACGCAGCCGGATCTGATCCACTGCCACGGTATTGGTGAGACGCTGCGCTGGTACTACGATGTGTGCCGGGAGAGCGGCGTGCCCACGGTAATGACGCTCCACGGGCTGAACGCGCAGCTGCCCCAGGTTTCGAAGGCTGACGCCATGTCTGAGGTCACCTTTCTTCGCGAGGCGGATGCGGCGCATTGGCCGGTATCGCTCATCAGCAGCGGCATCAAAAAACGCCTGTACCGTGAGCCTTACAGCCTCACGGACGGCGCGTCCATTGATGTGATCCTAAACGGCGTCGCGATGCATCCCGCCGTCGATCTGCCGGGACTGCGGGAGGAATACGGGCTTTCGGCGGACGCGCTGCTTTGCGTCTGTGCCGGAAGTGTTTGTGATCGAAAAAATCAGGCGCAGCTTGTCCGCGCATACGAGCTGCTTCCCGCGGAAATACGCGGCCGCCTGCACATTCTGCTGGTTGGGCCGATAGATGAAAGCTACCCGATCCGGGAGGAAATTGCCCGGCTCACCGCCCCCTCTCATGTGCATCTGCTGGGATTTGTCCCGCAACCCAAGCTGCTCTCCCTTTACCGCATTGCCGATATAACGGTTTTGCCCAGCAAGGACGAGGGCTTCGGCCTTTCTCTGGCGGAGAGCTTCGTACAGGGCACGCCCTGCGTGACTTTCGCGGACCTTGATGCCGCCGAGGATCTGTATGACCCCTGCGCCATGCTGCTCTGCCATAAGCGCAGCGACGAGGCGCTGTCCGCCGCCATTGCGCAGGCGCTGGAAACCGCCTGGGATCATGACGCCATCCGCCGCCACGGGCGGAACTTTTCGCTGGACGCCATGGCGGACCGCTATCTGACATGGTATCAAAGCATTGTAAAGGAATGACCTATGCAAAATAACCGTTCGGCATCTCTTGTAAAAAGTTCGCTTTCCATCACTGTTGTTCTCTTAGTATGCAAGACCCTGAGCTTTGCGCGGGATATGCTGCTGGCGAACTATCTGGGCGCGTCGGAACTGTCCGATGTGTTTCTGGCAAGCTCAGGCGTGCTGTTCCTGTTCACCTCTTTTGTCCGTTCTCCCTTTGCCACCTCGTACCTGCCTATCGCCACGGAGCACTATCTTCATGACCCGGAACAGGGAAGAAGCCCCTTTTTCGGCAAGATCTACAGCGCAGCGCTTGCCCTGGGCACGATTTTTCTTTTGGCCATGCTCCTGTTCCTCCGCCCGTTGGTGGAGTTGATGGTCCCCGGCTTCAGCCCGGAGGCCAAGGCGCAGCTGACGAATTTGCTTTTCCTTCAGCTGCCGGTTGTCCTGTTCGTGATGGTCTCCATCGTGGTCTTCGGCAATCTGCGGCTTTTGGGACGGCTGAGCCTTGCTGAGTCCTCCAACGGCGTGATCGCGCTGGTATATGTGCTCTATCTGCTGCTGTTCCGTCATCATATCACAGCAGTGGGCCTTGGCCTGAGCACGGTCGCCGCCTACGGTGTGTCACTTTTTCCGTACATGGCCACGGCTGCTCGCGGCGGGATCCCGCTGCGTCTGCGCAGGTTTTCCTGTAAGGATCCTGAAATACGGGAGATCTTTCTTGCCATGCTGCCCTTTTTGCTCTCAGACTGCGCCAAGCAGGTCAATTCGGTGGTAGACCGCATTGTGGCGTCTCTGCTGGACAGCGGCAGCGTCACCATCCAGTCCTACGCCAGCAAAATGACCATCACCGAGGTAGGGCTGATCTCCACTGCCGTGAGCATGGTGATCTTTGCGCAGGCCTCCCGCCTCAGCGCGGAGCATGATACCGGCGGCCTTGAGGAGTTGGTCAGCTCCGGCCTGAAATTTGTCAGCTTTCTGGTCATTCCCTGCTGTGTGGGAACGATCCTCTACCGCTATGAGATCATCTCCGTCCTCTTTGGCCGTGGCGCTTTTACGCAGGAAAATGTACGGCTCACCGCCAACACCATGATGATCTACGCCGTTGGTATGCTCGGTACAGGCATACAGGATGTGCTTTCCCGTACGATGCACGCGACCAAGCACCGGAAATTTCCGGCTATGTTAGGCGCCGGGAGCGTGCTGCTCAATACCGTCTTAAATCTGCTGCTCTACCGGCCCTTTGGGGTGTACGGCCTCGCGGCCGCGTCCTCGGCGGCGCTTCTTCTGAAAATTCCGTTTTACGCCGTATACACCCACCGCAGAGTCGTCCCTTTTACCGATGGGCGCGGCATCGTGAAAAGCACTTTCCTGACCACCGCACTGGCCTTTGCCGCCTGCTTCCTGTCCCTTCCGGTCAAGAGCGTGGTCCTCGATTATACCGGCAGCACGCTTGCCGGGCTTTTAGCCGGAGCCGCTGTTGCTGCGGCGCTGTATCTCTCCGCCGCCCTGCTGACGCAGAAGGATCTTCGCGCAAAGCTGCTGCGGCGGTAAAGTTACCAGAAAGGCGATCGTCGTTGAAGACGGTGTCTGGATCGGCGCGAACTGTACCATTCTCCCCGGGGTGAGGATCGGCTCCGGCTGCGTGATCGGCGCGGGGAGCGTTATTTCCAAAGACTGCGCCCCGCATTCTCTGTATGTGGGCAATCCGGCTGTTAAAATCAGAGACCTGCCGCAGCGATAAAGCGGAAGCCGTTTTCTATAAGCGCACGTGACCGGCGTCAGCGGCTCGATCGTTGACCGTCTCGGCCAATCACAAGGTCGCTGCCAATCACATCTGTAAATTAGAGAAAAGAGGTCTACCATGAATCTGCGTCACTCTCTGTTATACCGTTTTCTCCGCAGTATATACATACGCACACAATCCCTCTATGACAAGCTCACTTGCAGTCAAATCACTGTCCATATCGGTGATATTCTGGCGCCACAGGGGGAGATTTCTGAGAACCAGATGTTGGTATACTTCCGCATATTAGACGCACAGCGTTTTTTATCTGTCGGAGCCAATGATTTCCCCCTGCAAAATCGAACAAGCTACGCTTGCTATGGCGCCGCACATAGAGAGGATCTTGGGAACCGCCATTTTGAAGAGTTGATCTTGTCCTATCAGAAAAACGGATATCAAGACTCCTTTATCACAAGCGACCGTTATCTGCGCATCTTGGATGGAACGCACCGCACCGGAATGAATGTTGTTTTCGGGATCCCCTTCATCCGCTGCCGTCTCCTGCGCAGGGCAGGCAGGGGCGGGGAGTATACCTATCAGCACTATCGTGACCTTGGGTATTCCGAAGAAGAACTGGAACAATACTGCGGCGAATACCGTAAGATGTTCCTCTCCCTTCCTCACCACTCCTTTATCTGCATTTTCCCTGAGACGGCGGAATCTGCCGCTTCCGGGTGTCTGCGCGCCGCGTGTTCAGTCGAACGTATTTATCCGGCCATCTACCAGCATCGTGCCTGTAAGGTGGCTGAACTGCAATTTGCCAATCCGCAATATCAGGGATTGAAAAACGGATATCCATATTCCCGTGCTGCGGCAGCGTTGGAAGCGCAACTCCGCAGCGCGGCCGCTGACCCCTCGATCCTTGTCACAAAGAGCATTACCGAAGCATCCAAACTGCTTCAGCAGATCGAACGAAAAGAGTGTCAATAATATGGTCAATGCGTCTTTTTGTATTCCGAAAACGGAGAGCCTGCGCACGGCGCTGGCCCGTCTAAATCAAAACGAAAAAAAAATCCTCTTTCTCACTGATGAGGCCGGGCATCTCACCGCCGCGCTGACGGACGGCGACGTGCGGCGCTACCTGCTCTCCGGCGGCACGCTGGAGGACAGCGCGGCAAACGCCGGCAACCGTCACCCCATCGCCGCCCGCAGCAGGGAGGAGGCGCTCCGCCTGCTGGCCCGGCACGGCTGCGTTGCCGTACCGGTGCTGGACGGGGACGCCTGCATCACGGACATCGTGCTGGAGGGGGAGCGCCAGCCGGAGCCGCTCCCCGCGCTGGGCGTCCCCGTGGTCATCATGGCGGGCGGCAAGGGCACGCGCCTTGAGCCGTACACCAAAATTCTGCCCAAGCCCCTGATCCCGGTGGGGGATCTGCCCATCATGGAGCACATCATGCGGCAGTTCCGGCAGTATGGCTGCACGGAGTTCCACGGCATCGTGAACTACAAAAAACAGCTGATCAAGGCCTATTTCAGCGAAAACGAGGAACATTTCAACACGGTCTGGTACGATGAGGGCAAGCCCTTGGGCACAGGCGGCGGACTGAGCCTGCTGAAGGGGAAGCTCTCCGGCACCTTCTTCCTCACCAACTGCGACCTGCTTATCTTCACCGACTACGAAAAGCTGCTGCGCTTCCACCGGGAGAGCGGCAGCGCCGTCACAATGGTCTGCGCGGAAAAGCGCGTTACCATCCCCTACGGCGTTGTCGAGACGGGGGAGGGCGGCGTCATCACCGCCATGCGGGAAAAACCTGCGTTCCAGTTCCTGACCAACACCGGGCTGTATCTGGTGGAGCCGGAGGTTCTGGACGACATCGGGGAGGACGAGGTCATCGGCTTTCCCGACATCATCGAGCGGCAGCGGCACAAGGGCCGCCGCGTGAGCGCCTACACGGTGGGCGAGGAGGACTGGCTGGACATGGGCCAGCTGGACGAGCTGGAAAAAATGCGGGAGCGGCTCTACGGGAAAGCGTGAGCCGTGACCGGCCGGAAGAATCCCTGCCGCCGGACGTTAAAATTTCACAAACCCTATCATGAAAGGCGTACGCCTTTCATGCGCGTCTGTGCAGACGCGGCCATTTGCCGCCGTGCCTGCCTGCCTGCCGGCCAGCAGCGTTTTGATTTAAGGAGGATTCGTATATGAAGGAACTGGAATACCCGTTTGTCCCGGAAGAGCTTATCAAGCAGAAAAAAAGCCTGAAACGGAAGCTGCTGGAAAACGCCGGCACGGCGCTGATCGAAAAGAGGATCGCCATCCTCGGCGGACAGACGACACAGGACATCAAGCTGATGCTGGAGCTTTTTCTGCTTAATTACGGCATCCGTCCAACCTTTTATGAGTCGGAGTATAACCAGTACTATGAGGACGGAATGTTCCCCAACCCGGAGCTGGAGGCGTTCCGCCCCGACCTGATCTACGTCTGCACCTGCATCCGCAATATTGCGGTCTTTCCCACGCTTTCCGACACACGGGAGCAGGTCGAGGAAAAGAAAGAGTCGCTGGCCGGCCGATTCCGCGGCTTATGGGACCATCTGGCGGACACCTATCACTGTCCCATCATTCAGAACAACTTTGAGTTTCCGTTCTTCCGTCTGCTGGGGAATAAGGACGCCAGCGACTATCATGGCCGGGTCAATTTTGTGACCGCGCTGAACTGCGCGTTTTACGAATACGCGCAGACCCACGAAAATTTCCATATCTGCGACGTGAATTACATCTCCGCGTCCTACGGTCTTGACCGCTGGGCGGCTCCCTACTACTGGCACATGTATAAATATGCCGTGGCCGTTCCGGCGATCCCGTATCTCTCCTTCAATGTCGCCAATATCATCAAGTCGATCTACGGCAAGAACAAGAAGGCCTTCAATCTGGATCTGGACAACACGCTCTGGGGCGGCATTGTCGGCGATGACGGGGCGGAAAATCTTGAGATCGGACAGGAGACGTCTCTTGCCCAGACATTCAGTGAGTTCCAATCCTATCTGAAGCTGCACACACAGCTTGGCATCCTGCTGACCGTCAACTCCAAAAACGACGAGGCGAACGCCCTTGCGGGTCTCGCCCGGCCGGACAGCGTGCTGCACAAGGACGATTTCGTGAGTATCCGGGCAAACTGGGAGCCTAAGAGCATCAATCTCAGCGAGACTGCCGCAGCGCTGAATCTGCTTCCCGAAAGCTTTGTCTTTGTCGATGACAACCCCGCCGAACGGGCTATCATCGAGGCTCAGGTGCCCGGCGCCGCCGTTCCGGTCATGGACAGCGTTGAAAAATATATCCAGGCCATTGACAAGTCCGGCTTTTTTGAGGTCACGTCCCTCTCTCAGGATGATTTGAAGCGGACGGAAATGTACCGTGAAAACGCGCAGCGCAGCCAGTTGCAAGCGTCCTTCACCGATTACGGGGATTACCTGCGCTCTTTGGAGATGAAGGCTGAAATTCAGGGCTTCATCCCGATGTATATGTCCCGTATCGCCCAGTTGAGCAATAAAAGCAACCAGTTCAACCTCACCACGCGGCGTTACAGCCAGGCGGATATCGAGGCGCTGGCGCAAGACCCGGAGCATGTGACGCTGTATGGAAAGCTCTGCGACAAATTCGGTGATAACGGCATTGTCAGCGTTGTGGTCGGCCGTATCAACGGCAATGCGCGGGACGAACTGCACATGGAGCTTTGGCTGATGAGCTGCCGCGTGCTCAAGCGCAATATGGAATTCGCCATGATGGACGCCCTCGTGGACAGAGCGCGCGCTCTGGGCATCAAAAAGCTGGTGGGATACTATTATCCCACTGCCAAAAACGCCATGGTCAAGGAATTTTACGCCCTGCAAGGCTTTTCAAAGGTCAGTGAGGACGAGGCAGGGAATACGGTATGGGAGTTCCCGATCCGTGATGATTATGAGAAAAAGCAGAATGTGATCGAGGTCAATACCTAAGGAGGGCACACAAATGGATCTGCAAACCATAGAGACGGCAGCCAAGCTGCGCAGACGGATCTTCCTTACGGCGTACTCCGGCGGAATGGCGCACCTCGCCTCCAGCTTTTCCGCGGTGGAGATCCTGTACGCCCTGTACCTCAGGGGCGTTATGAACCACAACCCCCATGATCCGGCGAAGCCGGACCGTGACCGCTTTGTGCTCAGTAAGGGCCACGGCGCGCTGGCGCTGTACGCGGTGCTCTGCGAGGCGGGGTACCTGACGGAGGATGAGCTGTTCACCTATCTGAAGCCGAACTGCCACATTGGCGGCGAGCCAAACACCCGGGACATTGCGGGCATTGAGGCGTCTACCGGCTCTCTGGGGCACGGATTGTCCGCGGGCGTCGGCATGGCGCTGGCGCAAAAGCTCGACCGGACAGGGGCAAAGACCTATGTGCTGATCGGTGACGGCGAAAGTCAGGAGGGCAGCATTTGGGAGGCCGCAATGTCCGCGGCGGCGCTCTCTCTGGATAACCTGATCGTGATCCTGGACTGCAACAGCCTGCAAAAGTCCTCCCGGGTGGATGACACCATGGGGTATGTCCACTGGGACGAGAAGTGGCGCGCCTTCGGCTGGAATGTGTCGGAGTGCGACGGACATGACGTCGATGCGCTGGCGGCCGCCTTTCGCGGGATCGTGCCAAACGGCAAGCCGACCCTTGTGATCGCCCACACCGTAAAGGGAAAGGGTGTTTCTCTGATGGAGGGGAATCCCATCTGGCATTTCCGGATGCCAAACCGGAAGGAGCTTCGTACATTTTTGCAAGAGCTTCAGCTGAGCGAAGCGGATTTGGAGGGTTGATATGCAGAGTTCATGCATGGGCAGCTTGATGGAGCTGGCGGAGCAGGATCCCAATATCCTGTATTTGACGGCCGACAGCGGCGAAGGCGGACTGGATCTCATGTTCCGCAGGTATTTCCCGGACCGTGCCTTTGAGTTCGGGATCGCGGAGGAAAATCTGGTAGGCGCCGCGGCGGGACTGGCCGCCTCCGGAAAGATCCCCTTTGTCTATACGGCGGCGCCGTTTTTGGCATATCGGGCCTATGAATTCATACGGAACGACGTGTGCCTCCAGAACCTTCCCGTAAAGCTGATCGGTTCCGGCAGCGGCCTGTCCGTCGGCTCTCTCGGCCCGACGCACCACACCACGGAGGATATTGCCGTCCTCAGAAGCCTGCCAAATTTAACGATCCTTTCTCCCGCCACGCCCCGGCAGGCGTACGCCTGTGTGAAGGAAGCCTATCGGTGCCCCGGCCCGGTGTATATCCGTCTGGCAATGAATCGTGAGACCGAATACTTTGACCAGGACTATCAGCTGCCGTCCGGCAGGGCGGAGGTGCTCCGCGACGGCCGCGACGCCGCTATAATCTCCACCGGATGTATTCTCGATACCGTGATGACTGCGGCAGCCGCTCTGGAAACGCTCGGCATTTCGGCATCCGTCATCAATGTTCCCACCATCAAGCCCTTTGACGCGGGGGCTGTGCGGGATGCCGCGCAAAAGTGCCGCATCCTCTGCACGGTGGAGGAGCACAACATCTACGGCGGCCTGGCCAGCATAGTCGCGGACACGCTGGTGGACAGCGGCCTGTCCGCACGGCTGCTTCGCGTGGGTCTGCACGATGCTTTCTCCGTGGGCTACGGCGGGGCGGAGCAGGTCCGCAGGGAAAACGGACTGAGCGCGGAGCTGCTTGTCCGCCAGATACAGGAGGCGCTGTCATGAATGAATATACCTACGCCGAGCTTCAGACCGGCCAGATCGAGACCTTTTCCACCGAGGTCACCCTTGAGATGGAGGAACAGTTCCGCCGCATCACAGGCGATGTCAACCCTCTTCATCGGGACGATCAGTACGCGCGGGAGATCAGCGGCGGCCGTTTTCAGTCGCATGTGACATTCGGTATGCTGACCGCCTCGCTGTATTCCACCCTTGCGGGCGTATATCTGCCCGGAAAATACAGCCTGATCCACAGCATCGACCGCATCAGCTTCAACAAACCGGTTTTTGCCGGAGATGTGCTGACAGTGACCGGCACGCTTACCGGAAAGCAGGACGATCTGAAGCTGATCCAGGTTGCCGTGAAAATCACCAATCAGAACGGAAAATGTGTTTCCAAGGCCGATATGAAAATATTGGTCCAAAAATAAGCGCCCGAATCCCTTTTGTGTTTCCCCGCGCGCCGGCCCCCTTGCGTATGCAGGGCTCTGGTGCTGCCGGGAACATAAAATCAGTTTAAGACAATCAAAAAGAAATGAGGAAAAAGGAAATGACAAGAGAACAGGTATATGAAAGACTGAACCAGGTATTCCGCGAGGTTTTTGACGATGATTCCATCGAAGTCAATGATTCCACGGTCGCGAATGATATTCCGGAGTGGGACTCCTTTGAGCACATCAACCTGATCGTTTCCGTGGAGGACGAGTTCAACTTCAAGATCCCCATGGGCAAGGCCGTTTCGATGAAGAACGTCGGCGAGATGGTCGATCTGATCCTCCAGATGGGACAGTAACGCCCGGACGAAAAACATGGATAAGCTCTTATTTGTGATCGGCGCGTCCTCGGATATGGGGTGCGCCGCCATCAAGGAGGTCGGCGGGCAATACCGTACCGTTGTTGCCCATTACCTCCACATGAACGAAAAGCTGCAAGCGCTCAAGGACGAGCTGGGCGGGCGGCTCGTTCTGGTGCAGGCGGATCTGTCCGTGGAGGAGCAGGTATACGCCCTTATTCACGCGGTGGAGGAGCAGGGGATCCCCGACCATATCCTTCATTTCCCCGCGCCCATCTGCAATAACCAGAAATTTCACAAGATCAAATGGGACGTATTCCAGAAAGAGATGGATATTTCTCTGAAATCCTTCGTGCTGATCGGACAGGCACTCCTGCCGCAGATGGCAAAGCGAGGTTCCGGGAAAGTCATTCTCATGCTCTCCTATGTGGTCAGCCACATCGCTCCGGCGTACTGCTCCAACTATGTTGTGACTAAATACGCCATGCTGGGTCTGATGCGGGCGTTGGCAACGGAATACGCCAGTAAGGGGATCACCGTCAACGGGATCTCTCCCGCATGGGTCAATACGAAATATATTGCCAATCAGCCGGATATCCTGATCCGGCAAAATGAAGCAGCCAGCCCCACCGGGCAGCTTTTGGAGGTGACGGACATCGTGCCGTCTATTCGTTTCCTGCTCTCGGACGGCGCGGACTGCATCACCGGGCAAAATCTTACGATCTCTTGCGGAAGGTAACATGATATGACGGTCACATCATTCTATTTCTTTCTCCTGCTTGCAGTCGGCGTACTGCTCTACTATCTGCTGCCGCACCGGATCCAGTGGATCGTTCTCACGGTTCTGAGCGTCGTTTTCTACTTTGCGGCCGCGACTCCCTATACGATGCTGTTTCTTCTTGCGGCGACGCTGATCACCTATGGGTCCACCCTCTATATCTCCGCCCGCCGCACGGAGGATGGGACCGCCCCGAAGCTGGTCTCCGCGGTGGCGGTCTCCGCGATTTTCCTGAATACGCTTCTCTGGTTTCTGCTCAAGGGCAGTTCCTTTTGGATCCTTGGCTCCGGTCTGATTCACCGCGCCGTCCCCGCGTTCCCGATCCTTCCCGCGCTGCCGTGGGTGGGCGCTCTCGGAATGGGTTATTACACGGCGCAGGTGATCGGATATATCCTGGATGTGCTGTGGGGGACCGCGCCAGTCCAGCGGAATCCCCTCAAGCTGTTCCTGTTCGTCTCCTTTTTCCCTCAGCTGACCGTCGGACCCATCAGCCGCTATCAGGACTTTTCAAAAGTCTACGAGCCGCACGCGTTTTCCTATGAAAATATCTGCTTCGGCACGCAGCGGATCTTGTGGGGCCTTTTCAAAAAGCTGGTCATCGCCGACCGTGTCGGCGTCATCATTTCCTCCATCTGGGCGGAAAGCACCGCGGGCCTCTGGCCATGGATCGCTGTTTTCCTTTACCCCCTCCAGATCTATACCGATTTTTCCGGCTGTATGGACATCGTGCTGGGCGCGGCGGAGCTTTTTGATATTCATTTGGCGGAAAACTTCAAAAATCCGTTCTTTTCCAGAACCTGTCAGGAATTCTGGCAGCGCTGGCATATCACCCTTGGCGGCTGGGCAAGAGACTATGTGTTCTATCCGTTTATGAAGAGCCGCTGGCTGGTTTCCTTCAGCCGCAAGGCAAAGAAGAAATTCGGCAAGCGGTGGGGCAAGTTTCTGCCCTGGTGCGTGGCCAATGCGGTGCTGTGGTTCGTCATGGGCTTCTGGCACGGCTCCGTTCAGCATATTTTCGGCGTGAGCCTCTGGTTCTGGACGGTGCTTTTTTTCAGCGAGCTTTTTCAGCCGCTCTGCCAGAAGATCACAACCAAACTTGAATTTAAAACAGAAAGCTTTGGCTGGCACCTGTTCCAAAGCCTCCGTACATACATCATCTATGCTCTGGGCGTCGTGTTCTTTTCCGCATCCGGGCTGAAGGAGGCGCTGATCCATTACGCCGTGCTGCTCGCCTCGCTGCGCCGCCCCGATCCGTGGACGCTCTTTGACGGCACGGTCCTGTCTTACGGCGCCACATGGCGGGACATAAATGTCTTGATCTTGAGCGTCCTGTGCCTGACCATTGCGGACGCGCTGCGTGAAAAGTACACCTACGCCCGCCTGTGGATCAAGGAACAGAGCTTCGGCTTGCGCTGGTGCATTTGGCTGTTCCTGTTCGTCATGGTCCTCATTTTTGGCCTGTACGGTCCGACCTACGATGCCAGCAGCTTTATTTATCAGGGGTTCTAACAGAAGATATGAAGAAGAAAACCTTAAAAAACGCCGTCGGAGCGCTTACATTCCTCCTGCTCCTCGCCTTTTTGTTCAACGGTCTGACATGGATCTTCCGACCCGGGTGGACTGATGCGCATACCATACAGGGCTTTCATAAGGAAAAAACGCCTATCGACGTCCTTTTTCTGGGAGGAAGCGATGTAACCACCTACTATGAACCCATGGCGGCATGGGAAAAAGCCGGCTTCACCTCGTATGACTATGCGGTATCCGCGTCAAGAGCGGATATGCTGCGTTTCTACGCGGAGGACAGCCGCACCGCCCAAAAGGCCGGCCTTTACGTTTTCGACCTGCGGACTCTTCCGCTGACCGGGGAGACGATCGGCGGTTCCTCCGATCCGACGCTCCGCAACTGGGCGGATGCTCTGCCCGTATTTTCTCCGGTCCGCGCACAGGGGATCGCCCATTATCTGTTCACCCGCAACTGGCGCGAGGTGGACGTCCCTTCCTATTTCCTTGATATCTCTCTTTATCACAGCAACTACGATACCTTATCCAATCCAGTCTATTGGAAGGCGCTCATCCGGCGAGAGACTGACTGCAACAAGGGTTTTTCCGCGCACGAAGATTATCAGCCCTTTTTGGATACCCCTGTGGAGACAGACGCCCGGGAAGCTTTGACAGAGCGGCAGCAAACGGCGCTGGAGGCGCTGCTGGACTACTGCGACAAGGAGCACCTGAATGCCCTTTTCTTCTGTTCTCCGATTCTGATGAGCAGTGACTACGCCGCGTTCAATACAGTGGGCGATTATGTGCGCCAGCGCGGATATCCGTATGTCGATTTTAATCATCATTTTGTGGAAATGGGTCTGGATCCTGAAATGGATTTTAAGGACGCAAACCATGTCAGTTATTCGGGTGCGCAGAAGTTTACGGACTATATGACCGACTATCTCACCTCCCACTATGACCTCCCCGACCATAGGGGAGAGGCGGACTATGCCTTCTGGCAGAGCGAGAGCGAACACGCAAAGGAATATAGGGAGAAATGGATCACTTCCCTCCAGGCCAATATTGACAAGTATCTTGAAGGGAAGAAGATCGGAGAGACCCTTCCCACGCTTTCCTCGCTTTCCGACTGGTGGAGCACGGCGCAGAACGATCAGTTCACCTATGTGCTCAAGGCCGACCGCTCCGTCCGTGATCTTGCGGAGGATGCGGCAGTACGGCAGATTTTCAGCCACTTCGCGGCCGACGCCGCCGAGGGTCCGTATGCCGGCGTTTGGACCGCCTCCGAATCTCTGTATGCGTCTGCTGATGCCGAGGACGCCGAGGTAAAAATCGGCAGGGACGGCGGCTTTGGCCAGGGTACAGTCCTCATCCGTCCCGGAGCGGACGCGCATCTGACCGTGGACGGCGTTGAATACGCGCGCGAGGACGTTCCCATGCAGATACTGGTCTACGACAACCTGTATCACACGGTCGTTGACTGCGTGGGCCTTTCTCTCGGCGAGGATGGAAGCGTTGTAATGAGCCGATAAAAAGCGGAGCGCAGGCTGAAAACCGCCGTTCCGAGCAGCGCGGAAGGAAGCCGCGGTTCGCAAATAATTGACCGCCATCTCAGTGAGCGAACAGCACGCTTTGAGATGGCGGCCTTTTATATGTGGTTAGATTTTACGCTTACCGTCCAAGCCGTAAAAGGAGCGTTGTTTTTAGTCGAAAGCTGTGGTATGATGAAAGATAAATAAGCGAACCATGCCGCCGGGGCTGACCGCCCCGGCGAAGCTTGAAAAGGTGCGGAAAAATATGTTTCATTTAGATCAATTCATCAGTCAATACGTCACCAAGCGCCCGGTGTCCATGTTCAGCGCCGACATCGAGGCCAACCGGGACGCCCTCACCCAAAAAATCGCCGGAAAGTCGGTGCTCGTCATCGGCGGAGCCGGTTCCATCGGCTCCAGCTTCATCAAGGCGCTGCTGCCTTTTAAGCCCGCGTCGCTGGTGGTGGTGGATTACAATGAAAACGCCTTAGCGGAGCTGACCCGGGATCTTCGCTCCACCAAGGGCATGTATGTGCCGGAGGATTACATTCCCTATCCCATGGATTTCGCGTCGCCGGTCTTTGAGAAGATGTTCCGTGACCGGGGCGGCTTCGATATCGTGGGAAATTTCTCCGCCCATAAGCACGTCCGCTCCGAGAAGGACATTTACAGCGTGGAGGCTCTGCTCCAGAACAACATCCTCCACGCCAAGCGTCTCCTCGACCTGCTGACGGCGTTCCCGCCGGAGGAATACTTCTGCGTATCCACGGATAAGGCCGCGAACCCCGTGAATATCATGGGCGCCTCCAAACGCATCATGGAGGACGTGATCTTCAGCTATTCAGACAAATTCCCGGTGAAAACAGCCCGGTTCGCTAACGTGGCCTTTTCCAACGGCTCTCTGCCCGCCGGTTTTCTGGCGCGGCTCTCCAAGCTCCAGCCGCTGTCCGCCCCCTCCGACGTGAGACGCTACTTTGTCAGTCCAGAGGAATCCGGGCAGATCTGCCTGCTGTCCTGTATGCTGGGGGAAAACCGGGCCATCTTCTTCCCAAAACTGGCCGAGGCCCAGATGATGACCTTTGACGCCATCGGCACCGCGCTTTTGAAGGCCCACGGCTACGAGGTGCTGGAATGCGCCTCGGATGAGGAGGCCATCGACCGGGCCGAGGAACTGAAGCACGGCGGGACTCTGTATCCCGTCCATTACGCGGTGTCGGACACCTCCGGCGAAAAGGCCTTCGAGGAATTCGTAACGGAGGAGGAAACGGCGGACATGGAGCGTTTCCAGTCTCTTGGCGTCATCACCGGGAAAGCCGTTCCCGACAGAGAACGGGTGGAAACGCTTTTCCGTGAGCTGACCGCCGCCTTCGCCGGGCCGCGCCCCACAAAGGACGAGATCATTGCCATCATGGCGGCATATCTGCCGAATTTTGAACACATCGAGACCGGAAAGGGTCTGGACAGCAAAATGTAACCTGTCTTTTCGGAAAGGAGCATACACGATGGAATTAGGCGGCGAATTCTACTTGGATCTCAATGCACTTTCTGAAAAACACCATAGCGTGGAAGGTTATCTGTCCGACGAGCACCCGCTGTACTTCGACAGCGGACGCAGCGCGCTGCGCTATGCCGCGCGGAGCCTGCGCTCCGGAACGATCCTTCTGCCGGAGTGCATCTGCGATTCCGTCATCACCGCCTTTTCCGGCCACACGCTGCGCTTTTACCGGCTGACGCCCTCGCTGGAGATTGACATGGACGACCTTCTCTCCAAGCTGAATGGGGAGATATCCGCCGTTTTTCTGATGCACTATTTCGGTGCGATACAGCCTCAGGCTATATTGGAGCAGTTAGAGTCCGCCCGCCTGCAATACGGCTTTTCCATTGTGGAGGACACCACCCACAGCGTATTTTCCGCACGGCTCACCATCGGCGATCTCTGCGTTTGCAGCCTGCGCAAGTGGTTCGCTCTGCCGGGCGGCGGCGCGTTATACGGCCCCGCGCTTACGGAGCGGGAGGACTTTTCTCTTCTCCCCCGCAAAACGGATGAGCGCCGCGCCTGCGGTATGGTCTGCAAGTCCCTGTTTCTGGACGGGACACTGGACTGCAACGCGGAATACCTGAATATTTTCCGTGAAACGGAGGACGCGCTGGACGCGCAGACGGAGCTGTATCAAATCTCCGACTTTTCCCGTTTTCTGCTCCGTACCGTCGATGCGGACGCGCTGGCCGTCCGGCGCAGGCACAATTACGCGCGGCTGAAGGACGCGCTCGCTCAACTGGGCGTATCCCCCATCTGCCGTATTGCGGAGGATGCATGTCCACTGGTCCTGCCGGTTTGGGTAAAGGATCGCGACGCCCTGCGCCGCCGTCTGATGGAGCATCGGATCTACTGCGCGGTACACTGGCCCTTCGATGGCGTACAGGCTGACGAACGGCCTCTGGCGAGAAAACTGGCCGCCCAGATGCTCTCTCTGCCTATCGACCAGCGGTATGACACGGCGCATATAGACTATCTCATGGATACGCTCGATACTTACAAAGGACTGTTGTTATGAACGTTTTGACCTCGCAGACGCCGGAAGCATGGAACGCCTATGTCCGCTCCTTCGCCGGGTGGGACATTTATTATCTTTGTGAATACGCGGTTTCCCTAAAGCTCCACGGAGACGGCGATCCGTTGCTGCTCTGCTTTGAGCACGGCGCGGAGCGGATGTGCTATGTGGTCATGCGCAGTGATATTGCGGACGATCCCCGCTTTCACGGTCTGCTTCCAGCAGGCCGCCTTTACGATCTGGAAACGCCGTACGGCTACGGCGGCCCATTGACCGACGCCCCGCTCTCACCGGAAGCCCAGCAGATCTTCATGGAGGAGCTGCGGGCCTACTGTCTGGAGCAGCGCATCGTCACGCAATTTCTGCGCTACCATCCGCTGCTGGATAATCACGGCGCAGTCTCGCCTATGACGGACACCCGCTATCTGCGTGACACCATCTATATGGACACCGCCTCGCCGGAGCTGATCCTCGCCAATATGGACAGCAAAAACCGCAACATGGTGCGCAAGGCGCAGCGGAGCGGCGTCACGGTGCGGAAAGCGCCCATGTCGGAATACGCGCCGTTTCTGGAGCTGTACCGTCAGACTATGGACAAGCACAGTGCGGAGGATTACTACACCTTCGGCACGTCCTACTTTGACTATCTGAGCGTGCATCTTTCCGACCACGCCTTTCTGCTGTACGCGGAGCTGGAGGAAACGCCCATCAGCGGGGCCATCTTCTTCCATACCAACGGCAGTATGCACTATCATTTGGCAGGCTCGGACGCCGCTTACCGCAATCTGGCGGCGGGAAACCTGCTGCTCTACGAAGCGGCGCTCTGGGGCGCGACCCACGGCGTGAGCAAGCTGCATCTGGGCGGCGGCATGGCCCCGGAGGACAGCCTGTTTGGGTTTAAAAAGCAGTTCAACAAATACGGACACCGGGAATTCTGGGTGGGCCGCAGCATTTTCGACCCAGCGGCCTATCAGGAGCTTTTGGCCCTCCGCAAGTCCGCGGACCCGTCCTTTGATCCAAATAACGGGTTTATGATCCAATACAGGAGGTGACCACATGGGCGTTTACATCATCGCCGAAGCCGGTGTCAACCACAACGGAAAGCTCGATCTCGCCAAGGAGCTATGCCTCGCCGCAAAAAACGCCGGGGCGGACTGCGTAAAGTTCCAGACCTGGCAGACGGAGAAGATCATCACCCGCAGCGTGGCGCAGGCGGACTATCAAGCGGACAATACGGGCCGCGCCGAATCCCAGTTCGATATGCTCAAGCGGCTGGAACTTTCCTATGACGATTTCCGCGCCGTCAAAGCGTACTGTGACGAGATCGGCATCCAGTTCGCCTCCACGGCGGACGAGCCGGACAGTCTGGACTTTCTGCTGACGCTGGGCATCCCCTTCATCAAGATCGGCTCCGGCGAGATCGGAAACATTCCGTACCTGCGCTACATGGGCAGCAAGAAAAAACCGGTGCTGCTGAGCACCGGCATGAGTTCTCTGGCGGATGTGGAATTGTCTCTGGAAGCCCTGCGGCAGGGCGGGGCGGAGGACATCACTCTGCTCCACTGCACCACCAGCTATCCCTGCCCCTATGACCGTGTCAATCTCCGGGCCATGGACACGCTTCGCGCCGCCTTCGGCCTGCCCGTGGGATATTCCGACCATACGGAAGGTATCGCCATTCCCACAGCCGCCGCAGCGCTGGGCGCAGTGGTCATTGAAAAGCACTTTACCTTGGACCGGCACATGGAAGGCCCGGATCATCTGGCCAGCACAGAGCCGGAGGCGTTCCGTCAGATGGTGTCCGCTATCCGGCAGGTGGAAGCGGGGCTTGGCAGCGGCCGCAAGGCCCCATCCCCGGAGGAGCGTTCGATCTCCGAGGTCGTGCTCAAGCGTGTTGTTGCAGCGCGGCCCATTCCGGCGGGTACGATCCTGACCGCCGACGATCTGACCGTGAAGCGGAATGACCGGGGCCTTTCCGCCCGTTATTGGGACCTCGTCATTGGAACGCCCGCCCGCCGGGATTACGCGGCGGACGATGCCATTGAATTGTGAGGTACGAGATGAAGCATCAAGTCTGTGTTGTATCCGGCACCCGGGCGGATTACGGTCTGCTGCGGCCTCTGCTGATCCGCCTACGGGACTGCCCGGAAATCGAATTGACGATCGCCGCCACCGGCAGTCATCTCAGCGCCGCCTTTGGCGGCACGGGGGAGGAACTGACGCGCGATGGCTTTGCCTATGACAGCGTGCCCTTTCCGCTGGACGATGACAGCAAGGCCGGTATGACCCGGGCCACCGGCGCGGCCTTGAGCGCCTTTGCCGACTATTTCTCCGCCCACCGTCCCGATCTTCTGGTGGTGCTGGGAGACCGTTATGAGATCCTCGCCGCAGCCATCGCCGCCCACTTTTCCGGTATCCCCATCGCGCATATTTCCGGCGGCGATGTGACGGAGGGGGCGGTGGACGATGCCATCCGCCACAGCGTCACCAAAATGAGCACCCTGCATTTCCCCGGCTGTGAGCAATCCCGCCAGCGTATCATCCAAATGGGGGAGCACCCGGAGCGGGTGTTCAACGTGGGGGAGCCGGGCGTTGAAAACTGCCTGCGCACGCAGCTCCTCTCTATGGAGGAGCTGTCGGAAAGCCTGCAATTTGACCTGACCGCCGGGCCTTACAGCGTGGTCACCTTCCACCCCGTCACGCTGGAGGACAACACCGCTGAGCGGCAGCTCCATGAGCTGATCGCCGCCATGGACGCATTCCCCGCCATGTCCTATATCGTCACGCTGGCCAACGCTGACGCGGGCGGGCGGGCCATCAACGCCATCTGGCAGTCCGAGGGCGCCAGCCGGAAAAACTGGCTGGTGGTACCCTCTCTCGGGATGCGGCGCTATCTTTCCGCCCTCAAGGGCGCGGAAATGGCACTGGGCAATTCCTCCAGCGGCATCGTGGAGGCCCCCGCCATGCACATCCCCACGGTCAACATCGGCGACCGCCAGAAGGGGCGGATGCGCGCCGAAAGTGTCATCGACTGCCCGCCGGAGCGGGAGGCAATCACGGCGGCTATGAAAAAGGTCATGTCCCCGGACTTCAAGGCCATCGCCGCCAATACCATGTCGCCCTTTGGCGACGGACACACCTCGGAGAAGATCTTATCGGAGCTGCTGCGTTTTCTCCGCGGCGCCCCTCATAACACCAAAAAAACCTTCTATGATCTGTGAAAGGATGGCTTCTATGGATATTCTCATCATCGGCCTCGGCTCTATGGGAAAGCGGCGGGTACGCCTGCTGCGGCGCTTGCGCCCTGACAGCCGCATCATCGGCGTAGACGCCCGGGAGGACCGCCGCGCGGAGGCCGCCGCGCTGTACGGCATTGCCACCGCCGCATCGTTGGACGAGGCATTCGCCGAAGGCGGTCTCAAATACGCCTTCATCTGCACCTCCCCCCTGAGCCACGCCGCGCTCATCTCCCAGTGTCTGAAGCAGGGCCTTCATGTCTTTACGGAGATCAACCTCGTCAGCGATGGCTACGGGGAAAATCAAAAGCTGGCAGAGGAACAGGGGGTAACGCTGTTCCTGTCCTCCACGCCGCTGTTTCGCCGTGAGATGAATTATGTGACGCAGGCCGTCCGGTCTGCTGACAGTCCCATTTCTTACTCCTACCATGTGGGCCAGTACCTGCCGGACTGGCACCCCTGGGAAAACTACACGGACTTCTTCCTCGGCGACGTCCGCACCAACGGCTGCCGGGAGCTTATGGCCATTGAGCTGCCGTGGATCTGCCGCGCCTTCAGTCCTATCAAGGACATTCAGGTGAAAAAGGGAAAGAAAACCGCGTTGAAAACACCCTGCCCGGACAGCTACCTCCTTTTGCTTGAGCACGAGAACGGTACGCAGGGCGTTTTACTGATAGATGTGGTCAGCCGAAAGGCCGTCCGGAATCTGGAGGTATTCGGCGAGGATCTCTACCTCTCCTGGGACGGCACCGAAGCCGGCCTGAAGCGCTGGAACATTCAGGAAAAGCGGGAGGAGCCTATTACGCTGTATACCTCGGTGGAAAAGCAGGAGGGCTATGCCGCCTTTATCGCGGAGGAGGCATATCTGAACGAGCTGACCGCCTTTTTTGACGTGGTGGACAACGGCGCGCCGCTGCCCTACACCTTTGATGAGGACCAGCGCCTGCTGGTTCTTATTGACTGGATCGAGGGGGAATGAGCGTTGCTGAAAATCGCCTTTGTCGGCTTTGGCTCCATTGCCAGACGGCACATTTTAAATCTGCATACCCTGTTGGGGCGGCGCGGAGCCGCCCATGAGATCGACGTGTACCGGCGGGGCAAGCGTCCCATCGACGATCCCGCCGCTGCCAAAGTGGTCTCCCACATTTATGACGCCTCGGAGGTCGGAAAACAGGAATACGACATTCTTTTTATCACCAATCCCACCTCAACGCACTATGAGACTCTGCGGCAGTGGGCGCCGTACGCAAGGAATGTATTCATTGAAAAACCGGTGTTCGATGACCCGGATCAGGACTTGTCCGCGCTGCCTCTGCGTCCGGACGGCGTTTACTATGTGGCCTGCCCTCTGCGCTATAACCCCGTACTGCAATACGCCAAAACGCGCATCGACATGACGAATGTCTTTTCCGCCCGGGCCATTTGCTCCAGCTATCTGCCGGACTGGCGGCCGGGGACGGATTACCGCGCCTGTTACAGCGCCCATAAGGACATGGGCGGCGGCGTGGCCATTGATCTGGTGCATGAGTGGGATTATCTGACGTGGCTCATGGGGTTTCCTCAGGAGGTCCGCTATTTCGGCGGCACCTACTCCCCGCTGGAGATCGACAGCGATGATCTGGCGGTCTATATGGGCAGATACTCCAACCGCATCGTGGAGCTGCATCTGGATTACTTCGGCCGCAGATCACAGCGGACGCTGGAGCTTTTTACCGCAGATGAGGTCATCACGCTGGACCTGCTGGCGGGGACGGTTTCTTCCGCCAGCGGCGGAAATTGCCGCACCACGCACTTGGACGCGGCGCGGAACAATTATCAGACTGCGGAGCTGGCACATTTTCTGGACATCATCGAGGGGCGCGTCCCCAATGACAACACGATCGAAAACGCCACGCGGGTATTGCGGCTGGCGCAAAAAGGAGAGGTTTGATATGGCGATCCTGTTCACCGTCTGCGGCCGGGCAGGCTCTAAGGGCTTTCAGAGCAAGAACTTAAAGGACTTTTTGGGCGTACCGCTGGTGTACTATACGCTGGCGGCCATCCGCCTGTGGCAGCAGCGCGCCGATGAGGAGATCGACGTGGTTTTGAACACCGACAGCGAGGCGCTCTGCGGCATCGTCACCGCCCAGAAAAGCCTGCCGGTACAGCTCATTCACCGCCGCGCGGAGCTTGGCGGCGATACCGTACCCAAAGTCTCCGTGATTCGGGACTGTCTGGATCAGATGGAGGCCCGCACCGGAAAGACATACGAAATGGTGGTGGATCTGGACATCACCTCTCCTCTGCGCACGGTTGGCGATGTGGCCGCCGCCATTGAAAAAAAGCGGGCACGGACGGATACCGATGTTGTCTATTCCGTCACCGGTTCCCGCCGCAACCCCTATTTCAACATGGTTTGCCAGCGGGACGGCTTTTTCACCAAGGCGATCCCCAGCCATTACACCGCCCGCCAGCAGGCGCCGGTATTCTATGATATGAACGCCTCCATCTACGCCTATTCCTCCCGTGCCCTGCGGGAAAAGGATCCGGAGACCTTTTTCAATGACCGCTGCGACGCCGTTGTGATGAAGGATACCGCCGTGCTGGACATCGACTCGGAGGAGGATTACAAGCTGATGCAGGTCATCGCAAGCTGCCTGTTTGAACAAGACCCCGCCTTTGGAGCGGTTCGGGAAGCGGCGCAGGCCCTGCGCTGAGTGAAGGGCGGCGCTGCGCTGCGGAACAAGGCAAACTATGTTATCATACATAAAACATGCTTCTTAAAAAGAATTCGACAGGGAGTGGTTGGCTTGTGTGTTTTTTATCCGAGAAAAAATATTCAGCGCGATGCCGTGCGAATTGCGCAGCGGGAAGAATTGAACGTTATTTTAGAGGAATTTGAAGACATAGAACCTGACAATGTTACCCTCCTGATCCGCCACAGTTCTGATAACTACATCGTATTTATTGACGGGGATTCTGAAGTTGATTACGAAACGACAGATGCCTATGATAAGGCGCATCTTTCGCGCGAGGTTCGGCTCAGTACTATCTACAACCGCATCGAAGACCTTGAGCATCGGCCTGCTGTGCAGTATTTGTCCGCTAAAAACCAGAAAGCGTTGGTTCGCCTGCTCGGAAACGCCCTCGCTGCGGAATTAGATATGGCTCAGTCTGAGGCAGACAAAACCATCCAAATGGCCGAGCAATTCCTCAAACAGCGAACGATTGAGACCTCTCGCCGCTGGCTTTTGCTCAGTGCCTTTGGCGCTGCCGCGATCTCTTTGGCGTTATGGCACTGGCTCGTGCCAAAAGATTTTCTGTTCTTTGGTTGTCTTGGGGCGTTTTTCTCCATCCTCTGTAAAACCGGCAAGCTGGACTACGACTGCGAAGCAGGCATGTTCCTGAATATTCTGGAGGTGATCTCCCGCTTTTTCGCGGCTATGATCTCCGCCTATCTTGCGGGTAAGTTATTTGAGGCGGATCTCCTCTTTACAGCACTCAGAGAGATCAAAACAGTCTCCGTTCTGCCCCTTATCTATTTTGCCGCAGGATTTAGTGAGCGGCTGATCCCATCGATCGTTACTACATTAGGAGGAAAAGAAAAATATGAAGCGTAAAATGTTAATCATTGCCAATCCGGGAGAACGCGATGCTGAAAACTATTGTGAAGGCGTAAATCAGGACGTTACCCGGTATCATCGCTTTTTCACATCGATCCAGGGCGGCGCGTGGAAAACCGATGAAATCAAAACGCTGATTCGTCCGGAGCCACGGGAAGTGGATCTCGCACTCAGTGAGTTGAAGTCGGCTGATTATTCGATGGTCATCTTTTGCGGGCATGGATATTCCCGCAAAAACGGAACAACGATGGTCGAGCTCTATAAAGACTGCGATTACGATTCAAACAACTTTAAGCAGGGCGCAGCTCGGCATACCGTTATTTTAGACTGCTGCCGGATTGTCTACGAGCCAGTCTCTGAAAGCGTTTCAAATCATTATGAGCTCCGTGCGTCTGCTGATCATCTCGCCGCTCTGCAACACGCGAGAGACGTGTTTGATGATGCTGTCCGGCGGTGTCCACCCGGTCTTGCCGTTTTATATGCTTGCAGCTTAGATGAAACCGCCGAGGATAACGAGGAGACCGGCGGTGTCTACAGTCATGCGCTCCGCTCTGCGGCACTTCGACTGAGTGAAACGCTTCTTGGTTCTGAAACCGCAAGTGTTGTTCGCATACATAATAACGCGGCTCAAGCCGTATGTCACGAGACCGGTGGCCATCAAAACCCGACCATTACAAAGCCGCGCAGTGAGCCGTATTTCCCATTCTGTGTTTCATTGAATACCGCCAGCTATATGCATCGGTAAGCGCGAGTATTTTTATCTGCACCGCATAAGCACCCAACCGACTGATTACCCCAAACCCTTCACACATCGATCTTTCATAAGAACCGGGGGAAACAGAGCTACGCTCTGCCTCCCCCGGATTTTTTGCCCCGTTGACGCGCCGCTGTTCCCTGATGCGCCCCCCCGAATTGAACCCAAAAACTGAACCGCTTACCCAGCGGGCCGCCCACGGCGGCAGGTACACTGTTCAGAGAGGACGTTCAGCGTCCGAATCAACAAAAGGGGGAATCCGATGAATCTGACACAAATGAAAAACACGGTGCTGGCGGTGCTGGCCGCGGCCGGCTCCGCCGTCGCTCAGGCGCTGGGAGGCTGGGACGTGGCGCTCAAAGTTCTGATCTGCTTCATGGCGCTGGACTACGTCACCGGCTGGCTGGTGGCGGCCGTCTGGCACAAATCGGCAAAGAGCAAGACCGGGGCGCTGGACTCCAAGGCCAGCTACAAGGGACTGGTGAAAAAGGGCGTCATGCTGGCGCTGGTGTGGATGGCGGCACTGCTGGATCAGGCCACCCGCAGCGATTTCGTCCGGGACGCGGTGTGCCTGTTCTTCATCGCCAACGAGGGCCTTTCCGTATTGGAGAACACGGCGGTGATGGGCGTTCCGTACCCGGCCTTTGTGAAAAATATGCTGGACGCGCTGCACCAGACCGGCGATCAGGGCAAGGGCACGGAGGCCCGCACATGAGCACGATAGCGGGCACCGTCCCGCTCTCCGACCTCCAATTTTTGAAGATCTATTTCAACCGGAAGCGTCTCCGCTCCACCCCTGCCAACCTGCGGAAAATGCTGGCGGAGACGGGCGGGGACGCCATCTGCAACGGCTCTATCTTTCTGCGGGATCTGTCCCCGGCCTGCCACCTGAAAGCAGATGACAAGGTTCGCAAAGCCCCGAACTACCGGGCGTGGGCCGTCAGCTGGAACAACCCGGCGGACTTCGGCGTGAAGGCCGTGCCCAATGGGGACGCGAATTACATGGAGTGCGTCTACCTCATCATCGGCGGGAAGAAGATCAGTCCCGTTACATGCGGAGCGGACATGAAGTACCGCGCCCCACGGACGGCCATCGGCACCAAGAACGGACGGTTCGCCTACTATGTGAGCAAGGACCGGCACACGCCGGAGCAGCTCCGGGACCTGCTGGCGTCCTCCGGCTGGGATAACGCCATCATGATGGACGGAGGCGGGAGCACCTGTTTCATGGACAAGGATGGCGAGGGCTTCACCGGGGACGGGCGGGTGATCCCGTTCTTCCTCGTCTGGAAGCTGAAAAGCAAAAAAACCGAAGAACCGAAAGGAGAGCGGCCTATGGTCGAGATCAACGCCTATTCCAAGGCGAAGGACGGCGGCAAAAAGCTGTCCGCCAACTTCACCGTGAAAGAATTTGCCTGCAAGGACGGCAGCGACGCCGTTCTGACCGCCCCCCGGCTGGTGATGGTCTTGCAGAGCATCCGCAGCCATTTTGCCGCCCCGGTGGTCATCCACAGCGCCTACCGGACGCCCCAGTACAACGCCAAGGTGGGCGGCGCGGCCCACAGCCAGCACTGCTATGGCACGGCGGCTGACATTTCCGTGCGTGGCCAGACCCCGGCAGCGGTGGCGGCCTACGCAAGAGAGCTCATGCCCGACTGGGGCGGCGTGGGCGTGTACGCCGGACAGGGCTTCACCCACATCGACGTCCGGGAGGCCCGGGCCGACTGGACGGGCTGAGGATCGGGCCGCACACGGCGGTCTTGAAAAGTCCCCCGTCTGAGGGTATAATAGGATTTGACATATAAAATCGAGACCGCACGGCCCGTCCGTTCTTTCATGGAAGGAGCGGAACAGGAAAACCAATACCGTGCCGCGGCAGCCGCCGCAGAAAGAGAGAGACGCTATGCGTGTAGTGATTCAGGAGGATTACCGGAAGATGTGCAAGTGGGCGGCGGACTATATCGCCGCTAAGATCAAGGCGCACAGGGAGGAGCGTCCCTTTGTCCTCGGCCTGCCCACCGGGTCTTCCCCCATCGGCGTTTATCAGGAGCTTGTCCGGCAGAACCGGGCGGGGGAGCTGTCCTTTGCCAACGTGGTCACGTTCAATATGGACGAATATCTGGGCCTGCCCCGGGAGCACGACCAGAGCTACTGGTACTTCATGCACGACAACTTTTTCAACCATCTCACAGGCATGAAGCCGGAGAACATCAACATTCTCAACGGCATGACGGACGATCCGGAGGGCGAGTGCGCCCGCTATGAAGAAAAGATCGCCTCCTGCGGCGGCATCGACCTCTTTCTGGGCGGCATCGGCGTGGACGGTCATATCGCGTTCAACGAGCCGTATACCAGCCTCGCCTCCCGCACCGGCGTGCGGGATCTCACAACGGATACCCGCATCGTAAACAGCCGCTTCTTCGGCAACGATCCGGAAAAAGTCCCCGCCCAGGCCCTGTCTGTGGGCGTCGGCACGGTGACGGATTCCAAAGAGGTTTTGATCCTCATCAACGGCCACAATAAGGCCCGGGCGCTGGCGGCAACGGTGGAGGGCGGCGTGAGCCAGAAGTGGACCTGCTCCGCCCTTCAGCTGCACAACGGCGCCATCATCACCTGCGACGAGGCGGCCTGCGGCGAGCTGACCGTGGATACCTACAAGTATTTTCTGGACATCGAAAAGAATCAGCGGCTCTGAGTGCGGACCGTATCCGTCAGCCGCCACCGAAAAAACAACGGCAGAGGACATATGTCCTCTGCCGTTGCTTGTATAGTGCAATACCTTTACGCCCATTGCCACCAGGGGGGCGCAGCTTTACCGCCCGCAGCACTTCTTGAACTTCTTCCCGCTGCCGCAGGGACAGGGATCGTTCCGGCCAATCTTCTTTCTGCCGGTCCCATCCGCTGTCGATGCGCCCCGGTAGTAGAGCGCGGCCAGCTCGTTGGGCGTGTGGCCCTTGTTGGCCCAGAGCCGCGCGTTGTTTTTGACGGACATCATCACTTTCACGAAGGCTTCGACAGCGCTTCTGTCAAGTTCCATGTCATAGTCGCTCAGAATATCGAAGATCTGCTCCATGCCGGCCTCCACAACGCAGGCGTACTGGATCTCTCCGGCGATCTCCTCCGCGTCCCGGCGGGGCTGATGCCCCTCGTGCATCAAAAAGGCTGTCAGCGTGTCCATCTGCGGCGTGCGCTCATAGTAGTTCCAGTCGGCATAGCGCAGCAGTTCGTCCTTTTCCGGAATATACCGGGGCCTGCCGCCGCATTGGCGCATCAACTCCCGCACATCCTCAAAGTCATTCTCCTCGAACTCTCCGCAGACGATATACTCCTCCCAGAAGCAGTAGGGCGCGCCCACGGCCACATGGCGGAGCAAAGCCGGGAACAGTTCCTCCTCTGAGGTGGGCTGACTGTTCTGACGGTTGAAGATGTCCACAAGATCCAACTGGCTGATAGCGCCGTACAGATGGACCGTGGCCATGGCATAGCTGTCCAGCAGATCATAGCGTGCCTTTCTCTCCGTGTAGCCTTCCCGCTCAAGCTGATGAAACACCTTGCTGATTTCGGTGGGGACCGTCACGATCAGATCCTCCTGAGAAGCATCGCAGACAAGGTAGCCGAGATCCTCCAACAAATTGCACTGCTCAGGCAGGGCCTTCTTCACCTTCACCGGCTCCCGGCTTTTTGCCGCCCGCCTGAACAGCAGAAAGGCCGGCTGGTCGATGATGTAGAGAAGCTCCTCCATGCGCCCCGGCTCCCGGAGGGCGGCGTTCACCGCCTGTACCAGCGCGGGCTTGTTCATTTTGGAGTAGCCCTTGACATAGTAATTCTTGGCCAGTTCTTACAGCTTCGCCGCGCTTGCATCCGCCAGCACCGCTTCAATGGCAGGCTTTTCCACTTTACTCAGTACCATATTGCTCTCCCTCATCCGAATCCTGCGTTTCACACTGTCTCTGCGGAGCCGTGCTCCGCTCTACCCAGTGTAGCACATTTTTCCAAAAAATGAAGCGCAAATTCCACAAAACCGCCTTGCTTTGTCATTTTTGATGAAAAACAGCGGCGCATCTCCTTTTTTCGGAGATGCGCCGCATTTGCTTTTTTCACCTTTATCTCTTGCTCAACGTCTCGACGATCTCCGCCCTCTGCTTCTCCGTCAGGCGGGGATAGTCCTCCAAAACGGCGGTCAGTTCCTCGCCCCGCTCCACTCTCCGCCGCACCACGCGGTACAGCAGCTTCAGCTTCAGCATCATGCTTCCTCACCTCCGAACAGCAGCGCCGCCACCAGCGTTTCCAGCTCCTCCAGCCGTGTCTCCTGTGTGGGATGTGCCGCACGGTAGTCCGCCCGCAGCGTTTCCGAGCAGTCCGCCTTGCCGGACAGCTCATAGCCCTCCGCCAGCGGCGCGTATACCGCCCCATCTGCCGCCAGGATGCTGTCCGCCGTGTAACTCCGCGCGTTTTCAACGGTCAGTACGGGCGTATCCGTCCCGATTTTATAGAAATATAAAGTCATACCGCTCCACTCCCGATGAACTCTCCGTTCTTAATAATCGCGCTCATTTCATTTCTTTCGTTCCATGCGCCGCCCAGCGTATCCGGAACGCTGCTTCCCAGCAGCACCAGTCCGCCGTGATAGAGATAGACCCCAATGCTGTTGCCACTGTAATCCGTTTCAGGATTGTCTCCACAGATCCCAACAACGCCGCCAAAATACGTATGAACAACGGTTTCCAGATCGTGAAACGCGCAGTTTTTCAGTGTGATCGCCGCATTCGCAAATACGTTCACACCTCTCCCGGCCTTGCCTCCGTCCGCTGCGGCATAGCCGGTAAAAGAGCAGTTCTCCACCTTCAAATGGCTGTCGGAGCAATGGAGGCAATATGTGCGGGGATCTGTCTCCTCACCAATCGCCCACTTCAGCTTTTCCAGTGTCACCGGCACGCTGCAATTCGCTACGGAAGCGCTCCCTGTAAACACGCAATCGCCTAAATTGTCCGCGCGGAGGGTAAGACTGCCGCAGCCGTAGAACCCCTGCACCCGGACGTCCTGTGAACACGTTCCGCTGAGGGTGATGATATGATTCTCAGTCAGCAGGCAGGGGAGGGCGTCGAGATAGGCTTGCAGCTCCGACGCTGGCATGGTGACATCACGCTGGGGCGCGCCGACAGCCAGCACCATCTTCCGCACAGGCGCGCAGTCGCTTTCGGTGATGAGACCGGCAGGGGAGCAGAGCACCATTGCGCCGCCGTCCTCGCTGACGGTCTGGCGCAGGTAAAACCGCAGCACCGTGTCGCTTCCGGCCTGAATGGTCACAGACTCGTCCAGCCGGTAGACGCAGTACAGAATTTCCCCCTCATTGGGGTCCTCCGCATAGACGCCAAGCTCCGTCAGCGTGTATGTCGCCTTCTGTCCCACCGCAGCCAGTGTCACGGGCAGAACGGCAGTGTTCCCGACACAGCGGGCCTCGCCCACCGCCAGCGTCTGCTGCATGGCCTCCAGTTTCTCGGCGTTGGGGACGTCCGTGGTATGTCCGCTGCCGCCCACCACGCGGGTCACCCGCAGGCAGGCCCCCGCGGCGGTTTTCGCCGTCAGCGCAAGGCCCTTGTTCGTATACGTTCCCTGAATATTCATAGCCCGTCTCCTATCTCAGCCGCCGGATGCCCCGTCTGGGACGCTGGGGCAGGGGGGCCGTTACCACCGGCGCGGAAGCGGGCAGGCGGCTTTTCACGTCCTCCGCCAGAGACGCCTGATACGCCGCGCGGAATTCCTCCGTCCGGCGGTCTGTGTCGCCGTCGTCGCCCCCCGCCAGCAGAGGCGCAAAGGACTGGGGCACGCCGCCCCGCTCCAAGGCGGCTCTGGCCCGCTCCACCTGCTCCCGGCGGAGCTTTTCCGCCCGCAGAGTTTCCAGTTCCTGCTTTTCTTCTTCGTTCATACGTTACTCCTTCTTCGTTCATACGTTACTCCTTCTCCGTTTCCGTGGTTTCCTCGGCCTTGCGCCGCAGTTCCTCCTCCGCGTCCTTCACCCACGGCAGCTGTTCCAGAATGGTGCGCTTGGACAGCAGGGGAGAGAGGGACAGCAGCGTGCCCGCCAGCGCCGTGTGATCCTGCGGCAGGTTCTTGTAAAACGTGACCTGCCCCTGTTCCAGCGCCACCGGCGTCCCCAGCAGGGCAAAGCCGCCGGAAAGCGCCGTCAGCAGCCGGTGCAGGCCGTCCAGAAAGCTGCGCTCCTTGGCAAGGCGCACCTGCTCGATGCCCCACAGCTTATACTGCATCGCCACGCCGGAGGCGTTCCCGGCGAAGCGCTCGTCGGAGAGATCCGGCGTCATGCTCAGTTCCAGAATGCTGCGGCGCAGATTGCTCTCCAGCTGGGCGAGAGCCTCGTGATTCAGATTCTTCACCACGAATTCCGCCCGGCCCCCCTCCGCCAGAGAGAGGATGCGGGTGCGGTTGGCCTCGTCGATGTCCCCCTGGGTCGTACCCTGCATCCCGTACAGGGCGAGGAAGGCGTTGGCCACCGACTGCATATCGTCCATGGCCCCGGAGAGCAGCAGGTTGTACGCGTCCATCAGACCCGTCACCATCTCGAAATCGCCGCAGGTCCGGCAGTTGTTGTTAAAGGGCACCAGCGCCAGATGCCCCGGCAGATTTTCCTCCGGCGCGCCCAGAGCCGCCCGCTGACCGTCCCATGTGAAGGGCGTGACCCGCTTCTCCTCGTAGAGCATTCCGCATACGGTGTCGTCCGGGCGCTTGAACAGCCGGACGGCGGCGCGGAGCGGCTCCCCGGCCTCGCCGCTGCGGATGCCGAAGCAGGTGAGGGGGTCGCACCGGCACACCCGCACGCCGGACTGTTCCAGCCACACCAGCGCAAAGCCCTCGCCGCAGATGCTCATGTCCCGGCCGATGTCAAAGAGCAGGTGATCCATGGGCAGGTCGGCATAGATCCGCCCCTCCTCCGGGCGCTCATAGGAAAGGGTAGGGGGCACACCGAGGAAATACCCGGTCTGCACCTCCGTGATGTAGCGGGGGAAGGGGACCCGCAGCAGATTGTTGGGCCGTCCCCGGACGGTCTCGCCCTTGGGCACGGGCTGCTGGCCCTCGTAGTAGTCCCACAGCCGCTCCCTGTGGGGACGGACCCGGTACAAAAAGTCCGACACAGCCCCGGTCAGAGCTTCCTCCGTCAGCGCCCCGGCGCAAATGTAGTCCTGTTTCAAATACGCAAACCTCCTCGATTGCAAAACCCGGCCGGAATGTTCCGCCGCGCACCCGTTTCACCGCGATCAGGCGGCAGCCATGGCCCCGCCCTGTATGACTTTTTTCGGTGACGGCCTGTGCGCGGCCCGGTGAGCAGACAGTCTCGGATACCCATAGGTATCGCCATGACCCCGGCGGCGATGCCCGACGGCCCGCCGTCCCGGAAAGGTCCGCTTTGTTCCGTACTGTCGCCTCTCCCGGCCCTATACTTTTATTGTAAGGACGCGCCCCGCCGTTTTCTTTGGAAGGAGATATAAAAAACCCATCCCGCTTTTCGCAACGCCCGCGTTTAACCTTTCCACGCCCGCGGCACACTAAGGCAGCCCTTGTAAAGAGACTGAGCCAATGCGGTAAAAAAAGACTATTTTAGCCGGACGCCAATACTCCAATGCCAAGAAAGTGTTTAAAGATCTCTTCCAAATCTAAGCCGGCACACTATGACAAGGGTATTATCTGTGCCAGCTGTGGCTGGATCGCCCCGGAGCTGAACAAGGATTACGCCCAGTGGGTGGAACACAACCACACGCTCATTCTCTCTGTCAAGATAAAGTGTGCGGTGGCACGCTTCAAGCAGAATAGACAGCGCAATGCAATTAGAGAAGCTATGTTTTTGCCAATATAAAAGAATTCCCGGAGCTTTGCTCCGGGAATTGGCTATCTGGAAAACCTCGGTACATTAACTGCGTCCATAATCACATCGACACCAATGGGCGTTTCTTGAGTTGAGCACCCAAGGTTAGTGCGGCGATCATAATTGCGAGGATTGCCACTAAAGTGCCCACAAGGGCGTACTATATGGCCAATCGACCTCAATAGCTTGCACTGTAAGGCTTTTTCAATTGTTCAGTGCACATTATACTGACTGATCGAACCATTTTAGAAGAGAGGCTGGGATGTTATTCCACTTGAATTTGGCAGCTGCGCATGGTAGTCAACGCCGCTTTATGTCTGTCATGTGTGACACCGGCGCAGCAGGCACTGTCCAGAAAAATAGGCATCTCGTAATAGAAGGCCTTCAGCAGTAAAGCATTGGATACTACGCAGATATCCGTACACAAGCCTACCAGTTCCACCTGTACCTTGGTCTCACCGAATTCCTTCACATACGTTCCTACAAAGTCCACCAGGGCGGTGGAGCCAAAAGTGGGCTTATTGAAATAGATGGCGTCATTTGGCAATGCGGCGGTCACCCGCGCGTCGAGCTGCCAGCCTTCTGTGTTTTCCAGACAGTGGGGAACAGGCAAAAACTTCCCCTCCTGAGTATCCAAATAGTTGCCTTGATGGGTGTCTCGAGTGACAACGACGATATCCCCGGCGGCTGCATAGGACTCAATTTTCCGCACTACAGCAGGAACGATGGCGGCAGCTTCGGGAGTCCCCAGGGCACCGTCGATAAAATCCTTCTGCATGTCAACAACAATCAAAATCTTTTTCATAGGAAACCTCCATCACATCTTATTCTGTAAAGTGCTGCCGGTAAAAGGCCTGTACTTCGGACAGCTCCGGGATAGACTGCGCTGCTCCCGGCCGGGAGACAGCAATGGCTGACGCGCAGGATGCCATACGCATTGATTCCTCCACAGCCGCACCATGCAACAAGCCGGATAAGAGATAACCGGTAAATGTGTCACCGGCGCCGGTTGTATCCACGGCATTGACCCGGCAGGCGTCCGCGGAGACCCGATAGGAACCGCTGACAAAAAGACTCCCTTTTTCTCCCAGAGTCAGCACTATCTGAGCCGTCGGATAGCGTGTCACCAATGTAGACAGGATGTCTTCCGGTTCCGTTTTCCCCGAGAGAACCTGTCCCTCGGTCTCGTTCAGTAAAAAGATGTCCACACACTCCAGAGGCCAGTGCGGGATCTCGTCAGTACAGGGAGAAGGATTCAGTACTGCCTGAATGCCCTTCGCTTTTGCGTTGCGCAGAATTTCCGGCACCAGGTTGATTTCGTTTTGCAGCAGAAGCATATCACCGGGGCCAAACCCCTCCAAAGCGTTCTGAACCGTTTCGGGAGTGATCCTATAATTGGCGCCGGCGGCCACCACAATACAATTTTGTCCTGACGGGTCTACCTGAATCATGGCATGTCCGGTAGGGCAAGAAATCGGGTAAACCCGGGAGATGTCCAGATGCAGCGGCTCGCAGAACTCTGCCAGAGCAAGGCGATCCGCCTGCGCCATCTGGGCAGCCAGGAAGGTATCAGCCCCTGCCCTGGCCAGAGCAATGGCCTGGTTAAGACCTTTGCCGCCCCAGGCTGTACGGTAGGTGGTGCTGGAAATCGTCTCGCCGGGATGCACGATATGCGGGACTTCGTAGGTGTGGTCAATGTTGACAGAGCCAAAGACAAGAATCCGGTTCATATCCGCGCGCCTCCATATTTTTCAGAACTTTTCCGGATGATCAACTCCGGTTCAAAGTAAATCGTCTGCTTAGGTAAATCGGGATGTTCAATCTCTAAAAATGCCCGTTTACAGGCCTCGTTGCCGATGTCATATCCGGACTGCCGAACGGTAGTAAGGGGCGTTTCCATAAATTCACAGAAGCTGATATCGTCGAAACCTACCAGGGAGATGTCACTGCCTACATTGATGCCGTGCTCGCGGAAGTAGCGGCATACGCCCAGAGCCATCATGTCATTTTCGCAGAAAACAGCGGATGCTCCTTTAGAAAGCAGTTGGGGAGCCAATCGGTATCCGCTCTCCGTCTGGTAATCGCCCTCCAGAATCATATCGGGCGTGACAGAGATTCCAGCTTCATTCATGGCCCACCGGAAGCCTTCTTCCCGCTCTTGGGAACTGAGCAGCCAATTTGGGCCCGTGATACAGATAATATGGCGGCGTCCCAGTTCAATCAGATGACGGGTGGCCAGATACCCGCCTTTTTTGTTGTTCAGCCGGATAGAGCTGAAGGGCAGGGAGGGAGACTGGCGATCCACTTGGATGACAGGGAAGGGAACCCCTTCGAATACAGATGGGTGGCAATTATAGGAGGGGGCGATCAGCAATGCGGAGATTCCGGCGGAGACGAACTGCCGGATCTGTTCTGCATCCCGTTGAGCGGATTCGCCGTTGGTGGCCAGCATGAACTGAGCGCCGTGGTGGCGGATGCAGTCATCGACGCCCTGCACAATGTCGGCAAAAAAGCTGTTGGAGATTTCCGGCAGAATCAGGCCCAGCGTGATTGGTTTTTGAAGAGGGCGCCGGGGCTGCCTGAATTTAGGCTTATATCCCAGCTGTTCCGCAGCCGCGAAAATTCTCTCCTGACTTTCCAGAGAAATACGGTTTGGTTTTTGATTCAGCACTAGAGAAACACTGGCAACAGATAGACCGACTTTTTCCGCCACATCCTTTAGTGTTGCATTTCTACCCATACCGCTCACCTCGCTATCAGTTAATTTCTGCTTTTTATTATACCCCGAAAACGGAGTACTGGCAAGATAAAAAAGGTAAAAAATGTTCATTTTCTGCATTGCTATTTTACCTAACTTTTTGAAAATATTTGTGTAAATTGTAAAATAAAAGTTCAGTTAAGCAAAAAGATATTGACAAAAGCAGGAGTTTCATCTATAACCGAGGAAAAGGAGACTTGGTAGAACTTTGATAAAAAGAGGTAAAATTATGTATCATGGTGGCGTATTGAACGGAGAGATTAACCGCATTCTGGGCAACCTGCGGCATACGGACCGCATCTGCATTGCTGACTGCGGTCTTCCACTGCCAGAAGGCGTGGAGGTAGTGGACCTTTGCGTGCGACTGGGGCAGCCTTCCTTTTTGGATGTGCTGAAGGAGATCACAGAGCATTTCGATGCGGAAAAAATCGTTCTGGCTGACGAGATCGAAGAGCAGAACCAGACCCTTTACAGTGCACTGCAAAAACAGTTTGCAGACGTTTCCGCAGAACTGGTCCCCCACGAGGAGTTTAAACGGCTGACCGGCTCCTGTGCAGCTGTCATCCGAACAGGTGAGAACCACCCCTACGCCAATATCATTTTGCAGTCATCCTGTATTTTTTAATTCGTGATACGCCTAAAGCGTAACAGAAAAATAAAGATTTTGGGAGGAAAGAAAATGGAAGCGAAAAAGGCCTTATCATTGGTACTGGCAATCGTCATGGCTATGGCGCTGCTCACCGGCTGTGGCGGCTCCAGCAAGCCTGCGGCGGAAAGTAAAGAGTCAGGTAAGAAGGAAAAGTTGGTAGTCGCCAACTGGCAGTCCTATGCAACCGATTCAGATTATGGCGCAGCTGCCTTTGCGGAACAGTATAACTGTGAGGTGGAGCATTACTTCATCAGTTCCATCCCCGAACTGCTGTCCGTTCTGGAAAACGGTGGTACCGGCAAAATTGACGTGGTCTGCATCAACCCCCTGTATCTGCAGCAGTATCTGAATGCCGGTGTTTTGGAAACCATTGACACCAGTAAGTTGGAGAACTACAACAACCTGCGAGAGGACTTCCGCAGCATTGACGAGGTAAAGGACAGCAACGGCAGCATCATCGGTGTGCCATGGGTCTGGGGCACCACCTCTCTGTTCTACAATGCAGATGTGATCACTGACGAGATCACCAGTTGGTCTGCTCTGTGGGACTCCAAGTATGCTGGCATGGTGACGCTGGAAAACGAATATGACGCCGCAATCCGGACCGCCGCCATGTATACCGGCCAGGATCCTCGAAATCCTGATATGGACACCGTGGAAAAGGCTCTGGTGGATCTGAAGAGCAATGTGAAGACCTATTGGACCAGTCATGACGATTTTGTGAAGGCCTACACCTCCGGCGAAGTGGTCATCGGCAACGTCTGGGGCTCTATTGCCACAGAGTTGAAGAACGAGGGCTATAACATCCAGTATATTCACCCCGAAGAAGGGACGGTTGGCTGGTGCGATTACTGGTGCATTGTCAAGGATACGAAGCACGAGGAGTTGGCCATGAAGTGGATTGACTTCTGCACCGGCGAGTACTTCCAGAACGGCATGGCTACGGCCGGCAGCCAGGCCTATTCTCCTGTCAATACCGTTGTAACGGGCCAACTGAGCGACGAGACGCGCCAGTCTCTGTGGCTGTATCCAGAGGGGCCCTCCAATGTCAACTTGGCTCTCCCCCTGACTGATGAGCAGCTGACAAACTGGACCACGCTTTGGGACGAAGTAAAAGCTGCTAATTGATGTATAACCAAGCAGTGGGCTGATCGCAGGTTCGGAGATCAGCCCACTCCGCTTTATTCCCTCCCCGGAAAGGACGGTACCCTATGAATGCGAAACATCCCCGAAACCCGGTGCGCCACCTGATCTGGCCATCAGCTGCGATTTTGCTGGCGATGAGTCTGGCGCCTCTGTGCATGCTGGTGTTTTTCAGCTTTGCAGATGGCAATGTCTCCACCCTGAACGGTATTGCGGGTTATACCATTGACAACATTGTCAACGCGGTAAGCTCGGCAACCGTAGGCCGGCTGATGCTGCGTTCCTTCTGGATTGCGGTCTTGGTGACGGTTATCTGTATTGTCATTGCCTATCCCGCCGCTTGGGCCATTGCCAAGGTAGTGCCGGAAAAGTACCGCAGCACCCTGATTATGATTTCCATCGTTCCTGCCTTCACCTCTCAGTTGCTGCTGATCTACTCCATCATGACGCTGATGCAGTCCAACGGCCTGGTGATGACACCGTTGTTGAAGTTGGGTATTCTCCCCGCCGGAACGTCCATTTTGTATACCAACCAAGCCGTTATAATTGTCTTGGTATACGAATATCTGCCCTACATGATTTTAAGTCTGTACTCCTGCCTGGAGAAAATCGACGTAAATGTCATTGCCGCCTCTCACACCTTGGGTGCCAATCGATTCCAGACTTTCATCAATGTGGTTCTTCCCCAGAGTTTCTCTGGGTTGATGACCGGTATTCTGATCGTGTTGATCCCCGTGGCCGGCAGTTTTGTGGAACCCAACATTGCGGGCGGTCCTTACAGTATGATGATCGGCAGCCTGATTGACTCCCAGTTTACAACAGCCATGAATATGGGTTACGGTGCAGCACTGTCCCTACTGTTCCTGCTGGTGATGTCGCTGACTTTGGCGGTCATCAAGCTAGTAATGAACATTGCCGACAGGCGGATTGGAGGCTGAACACATGAAAAAACGAAAAAAGGGAGCTGCCTCCGACCGGGGCTTCAACAGCGTGATGATGGTCTGGCTCTGCGTGACGCTCTTCATTCTGCTGTTTCCCATCTTCGCCATCATTCTCATGTCCTTCAACACCTCCAAATACGGTGCGCTGCCCTTTGAATTTACGCTGAAATGGTACAAGCAGCTGTTTCAGTCCGCAGATTTACTCTCCGCCACCTGGTACTCGCTGTGGTTCAGTATTCTGGTAAGCACCAGTGCCGCAGTGCTGGGCATCACAGCCTCCATGGCCCTGCGGCGTATGTCCCGGAAGTGGAACAAGGCCTTTCCCACCCTCATGAATGTGCCGGTCATCATCCCCTGGCTGGTGCAGGCGGTGGCGCTGTTGCTGCTGTTCAATCTGCTGGGTATCGGCAAGTCCTTTGCAAGCCTGTACTTCGGCTGTCTGGCGGCAGTCATGCCGCATTCCTTCCTGATTACTTACTCCCGCATTATGACCATGGATAAATATCCGGAAGAGGCTGGACGGACCTTGGGCGCAACCTCCATGCGGATTTTTTGGGATATTACGCTCCCCATGGTATTTCCCGCAGTACTGTCCGGCTGGCTGATGTCCTTCGTGCTGTGCTTTAATTGCTTCTCGATTCAGTATTATCTGGCGCCATTCGGGACCTATACGCTGCCCATGCTGATTTACACCATGATCCGGGCCGGCTATAATCCGGACATCAACGCCATCGCCACCATTCTGACCATTGTAATTGCCATTGTGATCTTCATCATGAGCAAGATCGGTTTTGATGCCGGGCAGCTGGTGGGTCAGGGACATAAGGAGAAATAATCATGTCAGAGATCAAAATTCAGAACATTTCCAAATCCTTTGGCAGTGCCCATGTGCTGAACGACATTTCCTTCGAGGTGAAAAACGGCCACCTGCTGTCTCTGCTGGGACCCTCCGGCTGCGGTAAAACCACATTGCTCCGCATTATCGCCGGATTGGAATACGCAGACGAGGGCAGTGTGTTTGTGGGAGAACGGGACCTGACTCCAATGCCCGTGGAGAAGCGTAACATCGGTGTGGTATTTCAGAACTACGCCCTGATTCCCCACATGACGGTATTTAACAACATTGCCTACGGTCTGAAGATCCGGAAGGCAGAACCCGGCGTCATCCGGAAGAAAGTGGATGAGTATATCTCCTTGGTGGGCTTGGAGGGCATGACTGACCGAAAGGTGACTCAACTCTCCGGTGGCCAGCAGCAGCGTGTGGCCTTGGCCCGCGCCCTGATCATTGAGCCTGACATTCTTCTGCTGGATGAGCCTCTCTCCGCTCTGGATCGTAAGATCCGTGCGGAAATGCAGTATGAGATCCGCAGGATTCAGCAGCAGGTTGGCATTACCACGGTTTTTGTGACCCATGACCAGGAGGAAGCCCTGACGATGTCCGATGAGATTCTGCTGATGCACAACGGCAGAATCGAGCAGCTCTCCACCCCCAAGGACATCTATAACCACCCTGTGTCTCTCTATGCCTCCGATTTCTTAGGGAAGGCCAACACCCTAATTGGCGCGCTGGAATCCCGGGATGACGGCTGGTTTGTCTCGGGGGATGGATGGAGCTTCCCGGTTTGTCCTCAGGAGGGCTTTACAGTTGGGGAACAGGTTTATCTGGCCATCCGCGGCGAACAGGTGGGTATTTCTCCGGAGCCGACGGCCAACAGCGCGGCCTGCACCATCAAAAATATTGTTTTTACTGGTGAGATCTGCCGCCTTATGGTAGACTTGAAGGGAACAGCTATGACCGTTTCCTGCATCAATGTTCTGGCGGACTGTTTCCAGATCGGGCAGACCGTTCACATCAGCGTGGACCCCAACATCACGCATTACTTTAAAATTTCTTGAGGCTTGGAGGCGATTTCTTGGTTACAACGGAACGGCATTGGAATACCTGGCATCCGGAATCTTGCTCCCGCATGGAGCACCTTCCCACGGGCTTCAGCATCATCCCCGGTGCCTTTTCTGAGGCGGAATCCGCATACAGCCAGTTCCCCTTTGACAAAAATATGCGCCTATATGAACACGAGATGCGGGGCCGCTACTGCCGCCTGCGGGGTGTCCACGCACAGGCAGAGTTTGAGATTGAATACCTGAAAGCGGACCCTTGGACAGTCCTGCTTCGCATGACGGAGACAAAGCCTCCCCGGGAGTGGGGTATCCGCTATCATATGCTGGTCTCTCTGGGCTTTGAGGATGGAGTCGGACAGATGTACGCCGATCCCGATGGCAGTGTCCGCGGCAAAGTGGACAATTACAGCATTGCCGTCCGTTATGCCGGAGAACAGCCCTATGACGCAGTGCCTGCCCCTACCTCCGACGCAGTGGGTCTGGCAATGGCGGACAAGGGTTATAAGTCCACCATTTCAGCAGAGGAGCGCGCCCCCAATTGGGCTGTCTGCCGGTATGTTCTGGAACAGTCGCCCCAGGTCTGTTTGGTAGTCTCGATTGCCCACGATGATCACACAGCTGCAGCGCGGGCGGAACAGTCCACCCACCTCTTTGAGGACTGGGATGCCTGTAAGGCCGAGGCCCTGCGGGAGTATCCCGCTGGCAGCGATGCCTGCCACAGCGGTATGACGGAGGCTGTCAGCGAGGTAATGGCGTGGAACGCCATGTACTCTAAGGAGATCCACCGAACCTATCACTCCATCGCCAAGACCTGGAACCAGAATTTCGGCGGCTGGTATCTCTTCTTCTCCGACAGTTGCTATCAGCTCCTGATGGCCACCGCCTCCGGCGACGTAGAAATGGCGGAGCAGAATCTGGATTATGCCCTTTCTGCCGCTACGGCGGACGGCAACTTTGCTGGCATGCTTTCCCCGTACCAGAAGTGGGTGGACCGCACACAGCCTCCCGTGCTGGGGTTCTGCCTGTGGATGCACTACCTTTGGTCCGGCGACCTTCACGCTATTGAACGGGCCTATCCGGTTTTGTGTCGGGCTCAGGATTGGTATCTTTCCCGTCGCTGTGATGGGGAAGTCCGCCTAATTCGTCTGGGCACATCTGCTACCGGAGACGGCTCCTATCGAGGAACCAAGCTGGCGGCGAAAAATGAGGCTGCCATGGACAACAGCCCCATGTACGACGAAGCCTCTTTTGATCGGAAAACAGGTCTGCTGGAGATGTATGATGTGGGGATCAGCAGCCAGCTGGCTCTGGACATTGAGTGTACGGCCCAGATGGCAGAACTGCTGGGCCGAGAAGAGGAAGCTGCCGCACTGAGGGGAACCGCCGCGGAATTGCGTCGGGATATCAACCGCTGCCTGTGGAACGATGCGGACGGGATTTATGCCAACCGCCATCTGGACGGCCGCTTCGGGCTCACCAGCCCCACCAGTTTTTATCCGTTAGCTGCGGGAGTCCCTGATGAAGCCCGGCTGGAGGCCTCCATTGGTCACATTTTTGACCCGGCAGAGTTCTTCACGGAGTGCCCGATGATCGCTATCAATGCCAAGGATCCCTCCGCACAAGAAAACCGCTATTGGCGGGGCCGTACCTGGGCGCCCCAGTCCTTTTGGACCTATTTGGGGCTGCGCCGCTTCGGCAGGGATGATGAGGCCCACAAGCTGGCTGACCGGGCGGTACGCTACTTTGAAAAGCACTGGACGACCGAGCGCAGGAGCTTTGAAAACTACAATCCCTTTACAGGGGAGGGCACGGATACAGTAGACTCTCAGCCGTTTTACAGTTGGACTGCTCTGCTGCCGCTGATCTGGAGCTTGGAGCAATTTGGCGTAACACCTTGGGACGGCTTTTACTTTGGTATGCACAACGGAAGTGCATTCGCTCAGCGGAATCGCTACTACCAGGGTCGTCTTTACGACGCTGCCTGCCATGGCGGTATCACCACATTGAGCCGCTCCGGCCATGTGATTTTTCGTTCGAATATTCCCGCCCGATTCCGCCATTTTGTGTACGACACGCGCAGTTGCAGTGTGACCGTGACGGCGCCTCGGGAGGGTTGGGTAGAATTTCCGGGTTTAACGCCCCGGCAGATATTGGTAAACGGCGAGTCCATTGCTTCTGCAGAGATGGTCCATATATCTGTTGGAGTCTCCACAATCCAGTTGATTCTTTAAAAAATCGTACTCATGCAGGGGTATGTGCCGTTTCGGCACATACCCCTGCGATTTTGTCCACATCCCTCGGCAGTTATTTACGCCCAACGTGAATAGCGCACAGCAGCGCCATGTGGCGGGCACCCAGTGGGGCAACAAGAAGTACATGAACAGGAAGCATTTGGAGGCGGCTCCGGATGACGTCTCTATTGACGGCTGACTTCACTCAGCCGGAGTCTGCAAACCAATTTGCACCTGAAAGTGTAAAGGCTATCATCCCAGGACAGCATGTATCACCCTTTTGGGATGTAAATAAACGATGAGCCGGCAGGTTTTAAAGAGAGAGCATCCTAGTTTTGTGGTCAAAATCTACACCAACAAAATAAGGAGCAATAGATCCCCGGGTAGCAACATGTTGATAGTAATCGTTTAGAGATAGTTTTGTTACTCAATTATTTTGCCAGTCCGTGTTCATCAAACTATAATCGTTTCAATGTAAGCATATGTAAGTTTTTCTTTACAGTGTTTGCAGAATATGTTAGTATTTTGTTACATCTATTGTGCATGCGGCAGTTTCGGTGTCAACTATTTTTTGTCGTCAAAATCACGAAAAGGAGCGTATGGAATGGCCATCAGAGAATTGGATAAGATCCCAACCAAGGCACTTATGGCGCGCATCACAGCTGAATTGGAAGGGCTGATTGTTACAGATGCAGATGGGCGATACATTTATGTCAATCACCGGTGGAGTTCTTTGACCGGCTATACGCTGGACCAAGTCAAGGGTCGTTATGTCCGCGACATTGTTCGGAATTCCAGAGTGGATGAGGTCTTGAAAAGTCAAAAATTCGTCTCTGGTGATGCAGTTCTTCTGAATATCTGTACCAATGAAGAAGTTCCTGTCTACTGCTCCTATACTCCTCTGTTTCATGATGGTGAGATCGAGGGCTGTTTTGTATACATGATTCCCAAAAGTGAACACACCTCCATGACCATCCCGCCCAATGTGGTAACCCTGATGGAAGCCTTGAATCAGCAACTTCTTATGGTTCAATCTCATTCCACAGCCGTCAATCCACTGGATCACATCATTGGTACCAGCCCTGAAATTCTGAAGATGAAGCATGAAATTGTCTGTGCAGCCCGCTCCTCCTCCACAGTCTATATTGAAGGAGAGACAGGCAGCGGCAAGGAATTGGTCGCCCATGCCATCCATGAACTCAGTCCCCGGCAAAATCATCGGTTGGTGAAAGTAAACTGTGCGGCCATCCCTTTAGAACTGCTGGAATCGGAGTTCTTCGGGTACGTAGACGGTGCCTTCACCGGTGCCCGCCGCAGCGGTCAGGTGGGGAAATTCGAGATAGCCAATGGCGGAAGCCTATTTTTGGATGAGATCAGCCAAATGCCTCTGACGCTCCAGCCCAAGTTACTGCGTGTTCTTCAGGAACGCGAGATTGAGCGCATCGGTTCCTCTACCATCATTCCCATTGATACTCGTATCATTTCCGCCACTAACGTCCCCTTGGAGCAGTTGGTTCAGAAATGTAAATTCCGCAGTGACCTCTATTATCGCCTGAATGTTATTCGGATTCGCATTCCACCTTTGCGGGAGCGGCGTGAGGACATTCCAATGCTTATCGACCACTTGATAAAGAAGTTGAATTTCCAATTGAATCTGCAGATTCCCGGAATCACCCCCGAAGCTGTAAAGCGCCTGATGGAATACGACTGGCCCGGTAATGTGCGTGAACTGCAGAATGTGTTGGAACGTGCGATGAATCTGGCTTGGTTTGAAATGCTGGAGTGGAAATACTTTTCCGATTATTTCAATCACCCGATGTATCCAATTTCCGAATCCCCAGCGGTACCGGCTATTCTGCCGGAGAGTTCCACCCTGCGGCGCCGCACCGGTGCCGCAGAACGAGACATCTTGATTCAAACTCTCCAGGAATGCCAGGGTAACAAGGCGTTGGCCGCTCGAAAACTCGGCATCTCCCGTACGATTTTATACCGCAAGCTTCACATTTACGATCTTATATAGTTTTATTTATTTGTGCAATTTGACTGTGAAAATATGTCAAAAGCGGATTTGTCATAAATCGCCGCTTTTGGCATATTTTTTGCTTCATTATATTTTCGTCAAGGCCATGACAAAGCATCTTGAGGGGGGACTTTATGGAAAAACAAATCGGCATCTATGGCTCCGGCACCATCGGCGCTTGCCAAGCAACCCTGACCTCCGGCAATGGATATCCTACGGTAGTAGTGGGGCACTCTAAAGCAGGTTTAATCCGTTGCCGTGAAACAATCTGCCAAAACTGGGATGATTTAATTGCAGAGGGACTGGCCACGGAAGCAAATAAAAAGGCTGCCATGGCCCTGGTCACCATCACTAATGACCCCGCATCGCTAGTCGGTAGTTGTATCGTATTCGAAGCAGTAGCAGAGGATGCAGATGTTAAGAAAGCGGTCTATCGTCAGGTGACGGAACACTGCGGGCGGGATGTCATCGTGGCTTCCACCACCTCGTCCATTGACGCGTCCCTTTTAGCTGAGCGTATTGAAAACTCCTCCCGCTTTTTGATTGCGCACCCTTTCCAACCGGTTCATATGTTGCCGTTGGTGGAAGTTGTCCGTCATAAACAGACTTCCGACGAAACCACAAAATCCGTCTGTGCGCTACTGAAAGACTTGAATCGTCAGGTTGTGGTTCTGAATCGAAGCGTCCCCGGCTTCCTGGTAAATCGGTTTGCGCAGGCGCTATTCCGGGAATCCATCTACCTCATTGAGCAGGGGGTGTCTACGGCGGAGGATATTGACCGGGCTATCAAGTACGCTATGGGAATGCGATATGCCTCCATCGGTCTGTTAGAGTATTACGATGCTGTGGGCTTTGAGCTGGAACGTGCCATCGCTCTGAATGTGTATCCAGACTTGTGCAATACCAAGGAGATTCAGAAAACTACGTTGGACGGACTGGCCTCCGGTCATACCGGCCAAAAGGCTGGTCGGGGCCTGTTCGATTGGACAAAAAAAGACGCAGACGATTTCCGCCGCCGGAAGCAATCTCCTTATTTTGAAGGTGTTCGCCTCTGGCGCATGCCAGAATAACATCAACCTCCTTTTGAAAACTTCCATAAAAGAGTTTGAATATGCAGAAAGGAAGATATCTCATGGGAAATAATAACTGGAAAATCACTTGCTTGCATTACGGTACTCTCTCTTGCTACAAGTCACTGTTTGACGGCGGCCTTGATCAGGCAAGATATCCCTTTGTCTACAGCGGATATCTTCTGCAGAAAGACAACAGAAACATCCTTGTCGACACCGGTGTCCATCAGGACAATATCATCGACGGAAAAGCTTGGGCAAATAGTCCTGCAGAGGGCGGCAACCAGTACGTTCTGGACGCACTAGCACGCGAGGGCCTGACCCCCGATGACATCGAGATCGTCATGTATACGCATCTTCATAATGACCACGCTGGCGGTGTGCTACTGTTCCCGAATGCGCAGCATCTTTTTCAAAGAGACGAATATTTCAACATGCTCCATCCGTTACCTTCTCAGAAAATTCGCAGAGACTATGACCCACGCACACCGGGCGACATTGCCCAAATCAAGAATATCCGCATGATCGATGGAGACTTTGACTTTGGCAACGGCATCCGCGTTGTAAAGGTCCCCGGCCATACATCGGGCGGCATGGCGATTCAGGTGCAGACGGCAGAGGGCAAGTATGTCATCACGGGTGATATGCCGCACATTGCCCAGTCTTTGTTCCCACAGATGAACAAGATGGAAGTGATTGGAGGCGAGATTGTCGACATCACTCCAGCACCCGAAAACTGGGGTCCCTTCATTCTCAATAGCGTGATCTATGATCACTACGCCTGCTATGATAGTTTCAACAAGATCATGGCACTGGCAGAAGCAGAAGACCCTAAGTGGTTCCTTACTGGCCACGACATGTGGTGTGTCAATAAGAAGTATTTCGGCTAAGGCTCCCACCTTCCGAATAAATGTTGTGTTAGTTTAAGGAGGTTCTTTCATGACTTCTCAAGTTTGGATGATTGCAATTACTGTGATCTATGTCCTGGCAATGATGGCCCTCAGCTGGTACATCGGCAAGAAGACCACGAAGGATGAGACTGAATTCATGGTCGGCGGCCGTGAGTTTACTCCGCTGATGACCGCAATTGGCAACGGTTCTATTCTGATTTCCGGCGGTTATCTGCCCTCTATCATCATGTATGGCTACATGTTCGGCATGGGCGGCATGTGGTTCTATCTGGGCTGGGGCACCGGCGCTCTGGTCGCCTGGCTGTGCTGGGCCGGTTTCTGGCGTACCACCGGCGCTCTGACCCCCACCGAGTGGTTTGAGTACCGTTATGGCAAAGGTGGCCGTATGGCCATCACTGTCGTGATCCTGTTCGCCTCTCTGGCTATCCTGGGCTGGCAGTATGTCGGCTGCGGCGATACCATCGGTGGCGCTCTGGGCATCGATTCCAAGCTGGCCATGTTGCTGGTCGGCGTGGTCGTCACCGCCTATGTGGCGTTCGGCGGCATCTGGGCTGCCACCGCCACCGACCTGGTCCAGTTCTCTTGGGTCTTCATTATCCAGTTCATCATCCTACCCATCTATCTGATTGCGAAGTACGGCATGCCCGACGCCGCGGCTCTGCCCGCCAACTTTCTGAATGTGCCCTTTGGCACCATCCCTGTGGTCAAGTTTGTGGCTCCCTCCGTCATCACCTTCCTGATGATGCATCAGTCTTTGCTGAATCAGTCTCCCTATTGGGCTCGTGCGGCCGGAACCCGCAGCCTGAAGGCCTGTAAGCGTGGCTGGATGTGGACCGTCATCATCGCTTACTTCACCGGCGTGGTCGGCGCCTTCACTGGCTGCTATGCCCGTCAGCTGCTCCCTAATCTGGAAAGTGCCAGCGCTGCTTTTGGCTCTCTGATGAATGTTCTGCCCATCCCTCTGGCCGCCTGCATCATGGCCGGTCTGATGGCTGCCACTATGTCCACCTGCGATATCTACTTGGTTTCCGGCGTCAACCAGTTGGTTCGTGACGTGGCTCAGTACTTTCTGAAGATTCGTGATACCAAGAAGCTGCTGCAGTGGGCCAAGTGGGGCACCATCATCTATGGCATGGCTTCCGTGGCTTTTGCTATCTTCTGGAAAGGTGGCCTCAGCTACCTATTCGCGTTCGGTACCGGCGTTGGCGCACCCCTGTTCGTGTACTACCTAGACTCCTGGCTGCTGCGCGTGGGTAACCAAGCGGGTGCGATTTCTTCTGTTGCAGTGTCTATGGGCATTGTGTTGTATTGGGATATCCTTACCAAAAACTCCGCTCAGGTCAACAGCCTGTGGCTGATTTTCCCCGCATCCTTCATCACCCTTGTCGTTGTAAGCTTGCTGACCAAGAAGGACAACGTCAAGCCCGTGAGCGATAAGGGGCCCGATGCCGTCCAGCTGGAAATTCTGAAAGCCATGAAGCGCGGCTACGCCAACGCCGGCGCCATCATCACCAGTATGACCCAGTACTCCAACGACCATGAGTTACAGGCCGGTCACATCCATACTGCTCTGGACTTCCTGGAGAAGAGCGGCTATGTCACCCGCAAGGGCCAGCGCCTGATTGCCCAGTTGTACTTCTCCCTGACTGAGAAGGGCGAGGCTACTGCTGTTGCTCACATGGGTGCCTCTGAACTGGATACCATCGCCAAGTACGGTGTGGATGCCCGCGCTCTCGAGTTTATGCAGTGGATTAAGAGTGGTGACGTCTCTCTAAGTGATATCTCTGGCAAGCATTCCATCTACATGATGGAACTGAGTGCGATCTCTGAGCACCTGTCTGAACTGGGGCTGGTCAATGTTTTTGGCCAGGGCCGTCTGAAGGCCAGTCTGACCGATGCCGGCCAGAAGCTGCTGCAGAAGTAAGTAATAACCTGCCAAAGAACACAGAAATGAGGGAATATCATGAAACCATACATAGCTAGAAAACTTGTTGAATTTGCAGCCTCTCTGTTGATCCTGATTCCCTGCGTCCTGTTGTTAGCATGGGAATCTCAGCTACCGAACGTCATCTTTTTCTGGTTTGTCCTGATGATCTGCAGCGGTACTTTTCTGTTTGCTATGATTTGCGGGGAGCGTCGAAGATGGAATATAACGTTAAAGCGACTCATCAGTCGATGCGGCGGATTTTTCATGATGTTCCTTTTCGTTTTCTATCAAACGGCTATTTTATTGTAACTGAGCTGCTGTGTGCGAATTCACCGAGGGCTGTGAGAGTAGCCCAACTCCTATGCAGAGAGGCGGGTTGTTTTGAGGCGTCAGCTGTTCCAACAATCCCTCTGGCAGCACCAGCAAGACGGAGATCACCACCAAGTCCGATGGTAGCAAGGTTCAGGCCGAAACGAAGCCAGACGTCGCCAAGGTGGAGACCCCCCGTTTCCAACGCGACTCCGGCACGGTGGCAGTCCTCGTCCATCCCAACGGCACGGAGGAAATTTTGAAGGATTCCATTCCTACGGAGGATGGCATCCGGCTCACCGTGGACGGCAGCGCAATGGTGAAAAGCATCAACAATTCCAAGGACTTTATCGATGTTTCCGCTGACGCTTACTACGCGTGGTGTCGGCCGCTTCGACCCCACCGCCACCTGCACCCGCGCACAGATTGCCGCATTCTTGGCACGCTCCATAAAGTGATGTAAAAAACAGCCCCGGTTCCTTTCGCAGGGAACCGGGGCTGTTTTGGGTGTGACAATGTTAGTGTCGGGAGTTCCCACCCCCTTTTACGACAACGAGGCCCGGCGGCTACACTTATACAGCGCAAGTGATCACAACGAAAGGCAAAACTGTTTTTCGCTCCGCCGATCATTGTTCATTGGATCGCGTTTCAAACCATGGAACGCCTTAAACAGAAATTCATTGAATAGTTGAACTACCGCAGCAACCGCCGAATCAGGGCAATGCCGCTGACGGAATGACCGCCAGCGCGATCCCGCTCAGCGGTCGCTGTCGGCCTGATCGTCCCGCTCCATGGCTTCGTCAATGGCGCGGTTGATAAAGCCGTTGAGACTTTCGCCGTTTGTTTCCGCATGGACCCTGATGGTGTCCTTGCGCCCCTTCGGCATGACAAGATTCACACGGTCATAGTTTTTCTTCATATATTTGTTGACCGCTCTTTGCTGTGCTTTGCTGGCTGGTGACATGGTTACCACCTCTTTCTCACCGGTCAAATACTTAAAAGAAGTATAGCACAAAACGGTTGATAACATATATATGCACATTATACATATCTGCACATATATATTTGTGCAGATTTTTGTGCTCTTGGCCTTGATGTATTTACACAGATATGCTATACTGCTCGTAGAAAGTAAAAAACACGGCAGTACAAAGGAGCTGCAACTCCTTTGCACCTGCGCAGGTGATGCGACCACCTACACAACGGGATTCCCCGCACCGATAGGGACAGTATACCCTTTTTCGGCGGGCGGGGCAAGAGGAATGTTGTAAGATCCTCCCGCACGATGTAGGGCAACGACCTGCACCGTGCGTTTTGTTTTCGAAAAAACATTTTTTGGAGGAACTATTATGCGCGAGATCATCATTCGAAACATCGACAACGCCCCCAACGGCAAGGAGTTTTTCGCCGGCATTTCCGGCAACTTCAAGGACTTCGGCCAGACCCTCTGCGAACTGATCGACAACCCTATTTCCAATTTCCGCGCCCACGGGATCCACGGCCGGGTGGAGATCGTGCTGGAGGAGCAGGGAGATTATGTGGATGTCACGGTCCGGGACAACGGCACCGGCATCGAGAACATGGACGCCGCCCTCACCATTGCCGCCCGCTCCTGCGCCGAATCCACTCTGAACGAGCACGGCATGGGCCTGAAGCACGCCCTGGCGTCCATCAACGCCGGGGAGGATCAGCATTGGAGCATCCAGACCCGGACGGCAGAGGACGTGGCCAACGACCGCTACCAGCGGGCGGAAGGCCCCTACGACATCCACATGCCCGTGTCGATGATCCCCGGCAGCGGGGAAGTGGCAGGCGGGACCGGAACGGTGGTGCGGGTGCGCTGCCCCATGCACAAGTTCCTGACCCTCAAGCCCGCCTCCAAAAAGGAGGAGCCCACCTTTGGGCAGATGGCGGCCTACCTGCGGGAGACCCTGCGCTACACCTACGCCAACCTGCTGCGGGACAAGGCGTTCACCATCTGCTTCACCGCCGTTGACAAGAGCGGCGCTTCCGACAGCGGGGAGATCCCCGGGGCGCTGGAGCCCAACTGGCGGGACGGCCAGATGACGGAACTGCCCCCGGTGGAGACCGATCTGGGCGGCGGGCCGGTGACCATCTGCTGCCGCTACGGAAGCATCCGCCGCAGCAAGGAAAACGCCTTCTATTACCGGGCCAACATGGCGTCCAGCGGTGCGGAGATCCGGATCAACGGCCGTGCCATCCAGCACGGACTGTACAACGAGATCTGGGGGAAGGCCCTGCACCCCAGCCAGAACCGTTTCCTCGCCCAGATCGATATTCTCAGCGATCAGGCGGAGGCCCTACCGGATACCAAGGCGGCGAAAAACGGCCTGCGGGAGGACGATGAGAAGGTGGCGGCGCTGTTCAGCTGGATCCGCGCCAACATCCCTGAGCCGTTCAAGGAGGAGGGACGGGAGCAGATGCTGGTGCGTCTGCTTGCGGAGAAAAAGTCGGCGGAACCGGGCGTTCTGCGGGTCTCCACGGAGAAGAACCTGTATCAGTGCCTGAACCTGCAGATCAAGTCGGATCTGTTCGTCAGCAGCACGGAAGGCATCACGCTGTACGAGGCGAAGGCCGGCGGCAGCAAGGCGGAGGATCTGTATCAGCTGCGGATGTATCACGACGGCTGCGTGGCGGACGATATGGAGGTGCGGGAGGCCGTGCTCATCGCCCAGCGCCACCCCGACACGGTGAAGGCGCTGCTGGCAGAGCTGAACCGCCAGAAGGACAAGAAGGGCCGCCCCTACCACTTCGCGCTGACCACCTGGGACGATGAGGGCATCGCCCTCCCGCCCGACGCAGCGTAAGCCCCAAAGCCCAAACTCCATAGAACCCAGCCCCGGCCGGAAGATTCCGGCCGCAGAGAGGAGCAAAGACCCCCGGTTCATGCGAACCGGGGGTTTTCCTGTGTTCAGTGCAAGAGCGCACCGCGAACAGGGAAGGGGGCTTTTGTTCGATTCAATTTGACACCGGCTTTGGAGCGTTTAGCTGTCGGTATCCTGCACACATCCGGCCTGTGGGCGGGAGATTGTCTGTAACAGTAATTCTGCGATCATAGAGATAATGGAAAAGCTGCCTGAGATGGTTGGCACTGTTATGGCGCATCGCAAGCTCATAATTCATTGATTTGAAAAAAGCCTCGATGCAATCGACAGACAGGTCATTAAAGGACAAATCAAATCGTTGCAAGTAGAGATTAAATGCGCACAGATATATTTCGCGGAATTCGATTGTTTTTTCAGAACGACCAATAGCACTCATGCTGTATAAACTGAGTGATCAAATTTCCCGTTTCGCCGGAAAAGATTCTTTCCACCCGAGGAGATTGAAATTCGAAATCACCATTCTTCTGATATGAGATCAGCATTCGACATGCTCTCAGCCGAAGTTTTTGCCTGGGAGTCATGCCTTCCTCTAGCCTGGGCTTGTGCAAGTAATGAATACGGAGGAATAGAAAATGACAGTCGGCGATTTGATCACTATGCTGCGCGCTTACCCAAATGATGATGAAATTGAAATTCAAGTTTTTGAGACGAACTCAGGTGAGTTGATTGATTCTACATCCGCCATTGGAATTGTAGAGGAAGATATTTTTGGCCCCACTTTTTCCATTGATATTGAGGCGGAGAAATTTAGAAACTACATCAAATAAGTCCAAAAAAATGTCCACACCCCCGCAGTGGTTTTCCTGGCGAACGTTAACACTGTTTGGGTGTAAAGCATTTTAAGAACCTCTTGTAGTAAAAAGTCCGTTTTCTTGCCGTGCAGGCAAGATAGCCCAATGGTATATTTAAGTTCTCTAAAGGAAGTTTCAATTCCCCAACGGAGACGGTAAAGTTCTTTGATTGTTCCAATGGGAAAAGTCTCTGAATCAAGATTCGTATAGACGGTCTCGTAGCATCCGCCAGAAATTCGGAAGCGAACAACGCGGAAACGCAAATCATACATCTTGGGATCTTTGGGAGCAATGTAATCAAATGTAGTATGTGGCTGGATCCAACGGTATCTTTCTGGATAAGCAGATAACAGTGCCAATGTCTCTTTCGTTTGTCGACGCGTTAGAGTCAATGTTGTATCGACATCGAATTCTTCGCTATTTGGCAATTGAAGATTTGAGATCATGCCGTAGGATTCTTTTGCACGGATGATGAAATTCCACTTTTTTTCTTGTAAGTGGGCGATGTTATTGAAGGATTCATATCCGCGATCCATTAACACAATTACCTTTCCCGGAATGTTAGAGCGATCTATCATCGAAATGAGAGCTTTGTGCTCATTCATCCCTTTTTTGCCTTGCATAGTAACGTCAACATAGGCTTTGCTCATTAGATCGAACATGGCATTCAGGTGAGCAAGGTTGTATTGCTTTTGCCCTTCCGCATTCCTAATTAGAGAAAAATCATTGGTTGGATCGGATGGTAAACGTAGATCTGATCCATCGACTGCAAAAAGACGATACCCCCGAAAGGTCATAGTCGGCATCGCCGATGCGACAAATTCGTTGAATATCATTTCGACAGCTTTGGAGCGGATTTTATTGCGCTGTTGGACAAATGCGGAAGCAGTTGCTGTACTTGGTGTGTATCCAAACCAGTCATATAATTCTTTTGAAAGGCTTCCGCCTCCCATGCCGATCAGCATTAGCAGCATCGTTTGCAGTGGAAGTTTTCTCTTTCTTGAAAAATCTTTTCCCGGGACCTTTACGCATGCGTCTAAATTTGCGGCGGTTTTCTTTATTGCATGGAACAATGCGGACCGAACACGTTCTGGATATGATTTTCTGTTCACTTGGAAGGCCGCCTTAAAAAATGTCATCATTTTCAAGGCGAAGCCTTAGATTTTCATTGATTTGTCAAGCGTTTTTTGAGAAATATTGTTTATATATGTCTCCCTGCGATGAAATAAAAACGCTCAATCACCATCATAAGTGATTGAGCGTTTTGTGCGCAAACTTAATGACATTGCTCATGGAGGGAGCATATCACAAGCGTTGAGCCTGACGGGGGCGGCTTCGTCCCAGACCTTTGCTTTTAATCCTGCTCGAACATTTTCAGAGAGTTCAGGATCGATGCCACA